>ERZ1673738.373-NODE-373-length-84681-cov-10.873739_pt1 | contig 84681 bp, 72 predicted proteins | sample MGYA00580198_ERZ1673738 | MGnify/ENA primary metagenome ERZ1673738 (study PRJEB41218, sample SAMN15661784) | gut metagenome | host: Homo sapiens | place: Canada: London | collected 2015-08-20/2019-03-30 | study: EMG produced TPA metagenomics assembly of... | reverse complement strand
CGCGCCGAAAGTACTTGTAGGGTGACTTACCGGGAGGATAGGTCGTTGCCACATTATATTCCTCGATAGCTCAGCGGCAGAGCAACCGTACAGGTTTCCACCGAAAAGACAGCAGCAAGGTCAAGCACTTGCAGAGGACACAAAGCGGAAATTTGTGAGCTTAAATTTCCCAAAAATATTCCTCGATAGCTCAGCGGCAGAGCATCCGGCTGTTAACCGGAGGGTCGTAGGTTCAAACCCTACTCGGGGAGCCACGGATGATGTCGAATTTGTCTCGACGAAAAAGAGACGATTTCGGCATTTTTCTTACCTTTTTTAAGGGGAAATAGGGGAGAATTACCTATTTCACCCCGAAAATGACCGAGTTAGAGTGTCTCGATTTGCCGAGACATTAACGACAAACCACCTATGTAGGTAGGACGCTTATATACTGAATATGTAGGATTTGAATATGGATTGACCGAGCAGAAGAGAATCTGTTCGGTCTTTTATTATGATTTTATACTGGGCAAAAACCAAGTATATAGGTAAGAAGGAACGCATGGAAAGCTTGCTCTAACCAAGCGATAAAGTCAGGCGAAAACCAAAATTTCGCTTGATTAGAGGGCAAACCATGCGTCTGTGTGAAATCCTTATTTAAGGTGCTGAACGAGAATAGCCAAAGCGGATAAAGATTGATTTGAAATAGTTTCAAAACTATCCATAATGGCTTTGCAATCTGGACTCAGTATCTCTACGCTGAAAAATTCGGCAAGGGAAAGACCAAGAGCATCACAAATGATGCAGACTGATTGCAAACTCGGCAGGGTATTACGTCTTCGCATTTTGTAAATGGCATCGACAGTAATATCAACATCACTACAGAGTTGATAGAGCGTCCAGTTCTTTTCAGACAAGAAAAAATCGAGTCGTTCAAAAAACTTGGCACTTGTCCATAATTTGCTATTATCCATGACAATACCTCCTTTAATTTGATAGCAATTAAAGAAGTGTGGAAAGTCAAAATGATGTTTGGACAGATGTCTTATATTATTTGACTATTTACCATTGCTATTAGGACAAAAGTATTATAGAGGAAAGTCAAACAAATGTTAGAATATTAGTGGAAATACGAGAAGTATCAAATACGGTCTAACAAATGCATGAATTCCTTTGGTGGTATCACCAATGAGCAACACGATAGGGTCGCAACTATATTATAGAGTTTTTTTGTAAAAAGAGCCAGCGCTTTTGAAAGGGGGAGGTAATATACTTTGGACGCAAAACCATACAAAATCAATTATTACAACAACGTAGAATGTAAAAATGTTGATTGGTTATGGTATCCGTATATTCCTTATGGAAAAATTACGATTATCCAAGGTGATCCCGGTGATGGAAAATCTACTTTTGCATTGAATTTAGCGGCAATAGTTTCCAATGGGGAAACTTTGCCTTTTATAAATAAAAAGACGGCTTTAAGTGCCGTTGTATACCAAAATAATGAAGATGGTAAAGAAGATACAATCTGCCCGCGTTTGAAGGCTTGTGGGGCAAATTTAGACAACATAGCATACATAGACGAGACAGATGCCTCATTGTCTATGGGAGATGAAAGACTGGAAAAGGTGTTAGATGAAACAAATGCGAGAGTATTGATATTGGATCCAATACAAGCCTATTTTGGTAACGGTACGGATATGAACCGTGCCGGGGATATTCGTCCTATTATGAATAAATTGTCGCAAATGGCGGCACGGAGAAATTGTGCGGTAATCTTAATAGGTCATATGAGTAAAGGTAAGAGTGCTAATGGATTATATAGGGGATTGGGGTCGATTGATATAGCCGCTGCTGCACGTAGTGTCTTAATGATAGCGAGAATGCCTGACGAAAGTAATGTTAGAATCCTTGCCCATATAAAAAACAACCTTGCGCCACTTGGAGATTCGATAATATTCCGCATTAATATGAATTCAACGATAACTTGGATGAACAGAAGCAAATTGACAATAAAAGATATAATGGAGAACGAATTCAAAGATGCGGACGATAAGCTCGATAGAGCAAAATTTATAATTCAAGATTTATTAAAAAATGGAAAGTGCTCGGCGAAAATGATTTTAACAGAATGTATGAACAATGGAATATCAAAAAGAACAGTCAACACGGCCAAAGAACAACTTGCAATCAAATCAGTAAAAGAGAAAAATGGTTGGTATTGGATAATGGCACGCGGCGAGGACGATAATGAATAGGCAAGAAACTATAAATGAGTTATACAAAAAAGTCGAAAACGAGGCGGGTGGGTATTTTATTCCAGCCAGAGAAAAAGAAGATATATACAGTCGAAATACAAGACTTCGAGTGTGTGCATACTGCCGTGTAAGCACCGATAATGACGCACAATTGACTTCTTTTGAACTGCAACAAAAACATTATCAAAACCTTGTTGGAAGTCATCCTAATTGGGATTTGCAACACATTTATGCTGATGAGGGAATTTCCGGAACGTCTCTTAAAAAAAGAGATGAGTTTAATGCCATGATAGCGGCTTGCCGAGAGGGAAAATATGACCTTATAGTAACAAAAGCGGTGTCACGTTTTGCGAGGAATCTTATAGACTGTGTTTCGTTGGTGCGTGAATTGAAGGCACAAAATCCTCCTGTAGGAGTCTTTTTTGAAACAGATGGTCTTTATACCATAACGGAAGATTCCGAATTGCGTTTATCAATTTTGGCCTCATTTGCACAGGAAGAGTCTGTTAAAAAGAGCGAAAGCATGATTTGGTCGTTGAAAGAGCGATTCAAGAGTAAAAAATTGTTGACTCCAGAGTTGTATGGGTATAGGAGACCGCGTGATGCCGCAGGCGGATATATAAAGTATGGCATTCTTGAAATCGAAGAGTCGGAAGCCGCAGTAATACGTTTTATTTTTAATGCATTTTTAGCGGGGTATTCTGCGGACGGAATAGCCTCGTTATTAACAGATCTCAATGTCCCAACGAAACTTGGAAATAAAAAATGGAATTCGGGTTCGATTAACTATATTCTTCGCAACGAACGATACTGCGGAAGCGTGTTGACATGGAAGACGTTTACATACGATATATACGAGCATAAGAAACGAAAAAATAGGCAGAATCGAGACCAATACCTTTATGAAAAGCATCACCCGGCGATTATAACAATTGAGCAATATGAAGCCGCTCAAACTCTTTTGGAAAATCGTAGACATGGAATGCGTGGTGGGTTGCACTTCATGCACGTCATAGATATGGGGGTATTCCAAGGGTATGTACCGATAAATCATCATTGGTGTAATGACGATCCAAACGCTTATTACGATGCGTCCGATAGTGTGCGTGTAACCAAAACAGTCCAGAAGGTCAAGCGGTCATATTTCAGTAATTTTGATTTAACAGGATATCAGGTTGTGCGAGGACAATTTTTAACTGCACGGTCTGAATTGCCTTGTATGAATTTTTCTGCCGAGAAGATAATGTTTAATACCTCGGTAGGGAAAAAATTAACGGACTATTCTTACATCCAGTTGCTATTGCATCCCACCGAAAGAAAAATTGCTATACGGCCGTGTGATAAAAACGATACTTTCAGTATTGCTTGGAGAACCAGTAAAGGACAACCCGTTCTAATAAAAACCATATCGTGTCCACACTTTAATAAAGCATTGTTTCAAATTATGGAATGGAATCCTGATTTCAATTATAGAGTGTTGGGAACATGGATAGAGAAAGGTGATGATAAGATAATGATTTTTAATCTCTCTAATGCAATGCCGCTTGTCCTTTTTGATACAGACGAAAGCGGAAAACGTAAGCGCCGCACTGCCGTGTGTCCAGAAGAATGGGAAGATTCGTTTGGTGACGAATTCTATGATTTTAGCCTTGATAATGATTTGTACTATTCGAAAAGGCATGGGGACTGGAATAGTGGGGTTGATTGTGTAATGGTAGATGGTCAAACACAAGTTCCAATCTTGACGCATTCGGAATTGATGGAAAGTGCGGAAAGAATTAAGAATGAAGGCGGTGATAACCAATGAATAAAGATGATTATATACAAGAAGAACTTGTTGCCGGAGAAGAACAAGAAGAAGTAAGTCTTGCGGGCTATCAGGTAGCAAAGGCTGAATTTTTTGCACATACAAGAGAACCTGCTGTGACGGTATGGGATAATAAAATAAAATTTAATATGGCCTGTTTGAGAAAATTCCCCGGTGTGAAATATATTCAATTGCTTATACATCCCGACGAATTGCGGTTAATAGTTCGTCCTTGCCAAGCTGATGCCCCGGATTCTTTACGTTGGGCGAGCGGTGGGGGAGAAAGTGAAATGAAAAACCGGGATATGATTTGCCAAATATTTGCAGCAAAACTATTCGACCTTATGGCATGGAATAAGGAATGTAGGTATAAGATGTTAGGCAAACCTGCGGTATATAATGGCGAGGCATTATACCTTTTCAAACTTAACGATTTCGAAATGTTTGTAAACAACGGGACAAAGAAACGGCGCTCTTGGTTTCCTGAAGATTGGCGAGAATGTTTTGGCGTTCCGTTTGAAGAGCATGACGAATCATATAAGATAGATTTGGCGGAAGGATATATATCAACAGATAAAATGGGAGAAGTAAAATGAACGATTATTTTTTGAACGAAATAGACCTTGATGGGTTTCAAGTAGTTAAAAGCCAATATTTTCAAAAACAAGCAGAACCAGTTCTTACTCTGTGGGCAACTTCGATTGCTTTTGGACAAGGTGCGTATCAAGCATTGAATAGCTGTGAGTCGATACAGTTAATGATAAACGAACGAAGAAAATGTATCATTATAAGACCATCATCATCGAGTATGCCAGATGCAATAGTATGGAAGAAGGGTAAAAGCGAGCCTAAATATTGTAAGATGGATTGCGCTCAATTGGGAAGAAAAATCTTTGAAATGTGGAATTTTGATAGTCGGTATCATTATAAGGCATATGGCAGATTAGTTCAGGTAGATCAAAAGGTGATGCTTTTATTTGATTTTAACAATGCGGATGCCTTTGTTGGAACAAAGCGGGTTGATGGCAATGAATAAAAGTTCTACTTACATATCTTTTTATAACAAAAGGGGAACAATCCGTATATTTAAAAAGACTATACGATTGCTTGGTTCTCCGAAATTTATTAGGTTTCAAATACACCACGAAAAACAAATGCTATTACTTGAGCCGTATGGGAAAATCACTTTTACGTCATTTCGAGTCCCTCAAAACCTTAATGATGACAACGGGAAATTAGATATTTATAGCAAATCGTTTACTCATTTGATTTCTAAAGTGATGGGATGGAATGCTAATCAATCATATCGCGTGATTGGTGAAACTGATGAGATAAAGAAAAATGTTATATTTGATTTGACACGAGCAGAGATAATTGCGGAAGAAAATTCGGTGAATACATTTTCTCGTTTGTATGCGGAGCATCGTGCGAAGGAGAAACTCGATGGACAGTTCTAATGAAAAAATACAAGGGACATATAGCCAAATAATTAAACAATTGCGCGGCAAGGCTTTCCTTTCTCAAGAAAAATTCGCATCTGAAATTGGCGTTTGCCCGGCAACGCTAAATCGTTGGGAAAAAGGGACGAAAAGTCCAAGTTTTTTAAGTAAGCAACTCTTGCAATCATATTGCGATAAACACAATATAACAATAGAGATTATAGAAGAGGATAAGGGGTAAACAGGAATTTTAATTTGATAATAGACTTTGTAATGGGTGTCCGCAAATGCGGACACCCATTACTTTACAAATGTTTCAAAATATGTTATACTATAAGCGTCAAAATGGGGCAGGTGTAAGGAGTAGCGGATGAGACAAGAAAATGCTTTCAAAATCAGGCTTATAAAATTACTTGAAATATTACGCCAACATTCGGATGAAGATAATTATATGTCGACAACCGAAATAATTGAAAGGCTTGTGGCGATAGGAATTATTTGTGACCGAAGAACGCTATACAAGGATGTAGAACTTCTAAACGAGTCTGGATATGAAGTGTTGTGCGAGAAAGCTCCGGGAAAGCCGAATGGCTATTGTGTTGTCGATCGCAGTTTTAACGTTTCGGAACTTCGCATTCTTATGGATGCGGTTCAAGCATCGAGTTTTATTACGCCGAAAAAGACTGAAGAACTTGTTGATAAAATTGCTAATCTTGGGGGAAGTCATCGCGCGGAATTGCTACAAAGCAATATTGTAAAGTTTAACACAACTAAAAGTATAAATGAAAACATTTTTTATTCAATAAGCGAAATCAATGCCGCAATAGAAAATGGCAAGAAGGTTTCATTTGAATAATATGACGGAAATGCCATGCTCTGCATACGCATACCATTTGCAATGTGAGAAAGAGGCTATTGCCCAGAAAGAAAAGGAACGGCACGAAACAACGATGGAAAGTGCCGCAAGGGCAGTACAGGAGCAAAACAAATTATTACAGAATCAACTAACAGAATTAAAAACACAGAATAGATTACTATGCCAGCAAAGCGAACAAGCAATGCTCGATGCAATAGAAGTGAAAAAGGAATCTCATCGTAACAAGATATTCGCTTGGGTTTCGTTTGGAGTCGGAACTTTGATAGGAATTGTGGGCATAGTGGTCGGTATAATCTTATAAGGAGATCAAATGTCAATATTTATAGAAGCAATTAAAATCCTTTGGGAAACCATTTGGGGAATGTTTACGGCCGTAGGAACAGCCATATGGGAAAACTTGCCTGCAATCCTTGAAATAAAGAAAATTGTGGGATACTTCACCCCGGCTGGTGTGATTGCGCTTTGTCTGGGTGTTCCGACAGTTGTAATAACTCTTATTTTATCAATTGCTAAGAGAGCAAAAAGACTATGGAGCTAATTGATGTATGCGGCTCTAAAAAAATGAGCAATCTCGCTAAAAAGTGCGAGATTGCTTAAATATTTTCAAGAATACGAGTGATTACTCTTGCAATTATTGTGTTTTTAAAGTATAATAGACTATATCTAATGTTGTGGAGTATAAGATGGCTATTACCTATAAGAAACTTTGGAAGTTGCTAATTGATAAGAATCTCAAAAAGCGCGATCTTCAAAAAATGGCTGACATTAGTAATTCTTCAATTGCAAAATTGGGACGTAATGAAAATGTCAACACGGAGATATTGCGTAAGATATGTGAAGCCTTAGAGTGCGATATTTCTGACATAATGGAAATCGAGTAAAGAAAGGATAGTATATATGTCAAGACCAGTGTTACCGCTTAAATCAGATATCAAGAAAGCAATAATTGACTATTTGTCTGTTAATAGAAAGGCGTCGACAAGTGAAATTAACCAGCACATTATCGACAGGTTTAATATTGACGAAAGAACATATTTGGAAAAAAATGACTATGAGAATACGACGGTATTTGCATATAGAATGTGTTGGATTCGAACAGAACTAAGGAACGAAGGGTTAATATGTAGTCATACAAAAGGTGTTTGCCATCATGGACTATACAAGCAAGTTTTTCACAAAACCAAGGGCCTTTTCACTGGAGAAATAGGTTTTTAAGAATAGAAGAATTAAAGCGGCTTCAAACGTTTCCAGATGATTATATTCTATGCGGAGATTTTAAAGAGCAATGGAGACAACTAGGGAATGCTGTCCCGCCGCTATTTGCGAAACAGTTGGCACAAAAAATAAAAGAGGAGATATTCCATGGATAAAGAACAAAGATATGAAGTTGATAAGAACGGAAAACTTGTGATTGATGTTCCGCACACAACAACTGATCGTAAAACACTAATTGCGCAATTGTTTTCAAGATTCGGTTGGCAATATGAGTTGGTTAATGAAATATCGCAAAATCACTTTTTCGTAAAAGTGTCAAATAACAATTTAGGCAAAGAGTATTCTTTTCATTTATATCATGGCAATGTTAGAAAAGAAGATCCAAATAGAAATAGAGAAGAAAAGAAGATACAACTAGGTGGCACTGATCCGAGAGAAACATCAAATGCCATGACTATTATATTGGGGTTTTATGTTTTTGACTCGGATAGAATTGAGGACTGTGTGATTGTGGCTTGGCCTGTTGAAGACGATAAGAACTATCCTAATAATCCAAGCTTAAGAGTTAATGTTAAACAAGATATACTCCCTGCAAAAAACAATGGTGGATGTATAAATCGCTCGATAAAGAAACGGTGGGCTTAATTAAAAGCCAAACTGCCGAGATGAAACAACTTTCCTATGATACGGATAATCCTTTTGCGGAAGATGTTGAAATTGTTGTTCGAGGAGATAAAAAGTATTATTTAGCCAAGTAAAATAAAAACGCGCTGTTTGGGAAAATCCCCAATAGCGCGTTATCTTTATTTTTGCTCGACTCTTATGATATCGACTTGCTTGCCTTTGGTTTTAGCATACTGAATTGTGTGCCACGTGCCACCAGACTGCTCACCATTCCAAACGGCAAGAACTGTGTCGGAGCGGTCTACCATATAATCGTTCCGAACGAGCATACAGGCACGGAAGTAGTGGTCGTTTACCAGCGTTATTTTATCTGCCTTTTCAAGGATATTGTTATATCTTGCAATTTCACTTGGCGGCCACTTCATTGTCTGGTTTGGACAGGGAACAGCACATTCTAAAGAGAGGTTAAGACCATATTCATTTTTTAATCCAAGGACAATTTCGGCAAAATCCATATCCACACCGAGAGCCATTCCTGAAATAAAGTGCTCATAGCCATCATCTATATACTCAGCCACGCAACAAGCGAGGGACTCGATATATTCATCGTAATCGGGTCCTTCTTTTTTGTATTTCCAAGGTAATTTAGCTGGGCGATGCCCGGTAACGCACACTGTTTTCACTTATTTGCACCTCACGTCAAAAATTATATCAAAATACTGGGCAAAAATCAAGCAATACTGGGTTTCTGCCCAGTATTTTCAAAAATAAAAAGTTTATACTATTACTGAGCGAAAAACAAGTAAAGGAGGTGCAGTCATGACTATTGGCGATGCAGTATCGGTAAGACTTATAGAACTCATGGAGCAAAAGAAAGTGACCGCATACCGTCTTTCTATGCTCACGGGAGTAGATCAGTCAACGATAGGCGATATAAAGAAACGTCGTAACATTGCGGTAAACATTAGAACGATTAGTGCGTTGTGTCAAGGCTTGGGTATTGGACTAAATGCTTTCTTTGATAGTCCATTGTTTACGCTTGAAAATATAGAAGACTAAAATGGTGGTCAAGTGGTGACTGCCATTTTTTTGCGAAAAAGTAAGGGGTGTCATGGAGTGCGGACACCCCTAATTTTATACCCTTTAGAGCCTTGACTTCTTGGAACAAAAGAAGTATAATGGTGTTGCTATCAGGGACAAGCGTCCCTAATAGACAAAGTGAGGGCCATCACACAATGAGAACAAAAGACAGCGAGTTAGTTCAAAGAATTAAGTCATACATTGAAGACCAGTGCGAGCAAAGGGGGAGAATACCTCCCATTCGAGAAATAGCAGAAGCATTGGGAGTTGGAAAGAGTTCTGTGCAGAGATACTTGGAGTATATGACGGAACAAGGAATAATAGCGAGAGGCGAATATGGGTATGAGTCCATAGAGCAGTCGAGAACGGAGAAAACCGTGTCGGTTGCGAAGCTTGGATATGTTCCTTGCGGTCCGCTTGCAGAAGAGTATGAGTGCATAGACGGATATGTTAGACTCCCGGCATCGTTTGTAGGAAACGCAAAAAAGTGTTTCTTGCTCACGGCAAGCGGAAATTCAATGATTGACGTAGGAATCAATGACGGAGACCTTGTGCTTGTAAGACAACAGGAAACTGCGGATTATAACGATATCGTAGTTGCGCTGGTCGAAAATGAAGTAACTCTTAAACGCTATCGCCCCGATAATGAAAAGGGAAAAGCGGCTCGTGTACTTGCCACTTAACTCGTTCTATCAGGTGCTTTCGGCAGAATCCTATACCAAGCACGGACTCAACGTTCACGGAGTCATATTCGATGAGTTACACGCACAGCCGAACCGAGCATTATACGACGTAATGCTACACGGCTCCGGCGATGCACGAAAGCAGCCGCTTTTCTTCTTGATAACGACAGCCGGGACGGATCGCAACTCGATATGTTGGGAAGTCCATTCCAAAGCCAAAGACATCATAGAAGGACGAAAGCACGACAAATCGTTCTATCCTGTCATATACGGAGCGGAAGACGATGACGATTGGGGAGATGAAAAGGTGTGGTATAAAGCCAACCCGTCTCTTGGTGTCACGGTCGATATAGATAAACTGAAAACGGCATTTAACTCGGCAAAAGAGAACCCTGCGGAAGAGAACTTGTTCAGGCAACTGCGACTCAATCAATGGGTAAAACAGAACGTGCGGTGGATGCCGATGGACGCTTGGGATAAATGTGATTTTGCGGTAAATGCGGAGAAACTTCTCGGCAGAGAGTGCTACGGCGGACTTGACCTTTCGTCAAGCACCGACATAACGGCATTCGTGTTGGTATTCCCACCGACAGCCGATGACGATAAATACAGCATTCTTCCGTTCTTTTGGATACCAGAAGACACGATAGATATGCGAGTAAGGCGCGACCACGTTCCATACGATACTTGGCTCGGTCGTGGACAGGTAATCGCCACGGAAGGCAACGTCATTCACTACGGATACATTGAGAACTTCATCGAAGACCTCGGCACGAAATACCACATCAAAGAGATTGCGTTCGATAGGTGGGGAGCAGTGCAGATGGTACAAAATTTGGAAGGAATGGGGTTCACGGTCGTGCCGTTCGGTCAGGGTTTTAAGGATATGAGTCCGCCGACAAAGGAACTGATGAAACTTGTGTTGGAGCAGAAGATAGCGCACGGCGGGAATGTCCCGCTCCGATGGATGATGGATAACGTGTATGTCCGAACCGACCCGGCAGGAAACATCAAGATGGACAAAGAAAAGTCCACCGAGCGAATCGATGGAGCGGTGGCAACGGTTATGGCGCTTGACCGAGCAATTCGAAACGAAGGCTCGACTGATAGCGTATATAACGAACGCGGAATCATCGTGATATAAGCGTTGGCACTATGTGAGACTGCAAGAAGTGCCAAAATGACACCTTCGGATGAGAAAAGTGTCATTTTCTCATCCGAACAGCAGAAAGTGGGAAAATTTTTCTCATTGCAAAGCGATTTAATGTGAAATTTTACGTTGAAACGAATATATATTGGCAAAATGCTTGCAAAACGCAATCAAATAGTATATAATAGAACCATCAAAAGAATACTATGTAATGGAGGTATTTTAGAGATGGCAAGAACGGCAAATGTTTTTACAAGGGTAGATCCCGGTATTAAGGCGCAAGCCGAGACCGTTTTGGATCAATTGGGAATATCTATGGCCACGGCTATGGAGATTTATCTTCGTCAAATAGCCTTGCAGAGAAAAATTCCATTCGAAATGAAACTTCCCGACATTAATAAGCCGATTGCGGTTGGTTCGCTTACTGACGAAGCGTTTAACGCACTTATGGACCAAGCGGCAAAGTCATATGCGGATGGTTTATGTACGGATGTTGCTGATTTTAGAGCAGAGATGACGAAGGAAATAGGGTTATGAGCGAATGGAAAGTAATCTAAGGTATTGGATATCGGTTGTGGCGGAGGAGCAAATATTGTCAACTGGCTAAGAAAATGTTTAACAGGGCATGTGACAGGGATAGATTATTCAAAAGTCAGCGTAGAGGAATCGAAAAAACTAAATGCTATCGCAATCAAGCAACACTGGCTGTGCATTGTTGCGAAGAAATAAGCGGTAATCAAACATATGAAAACTTCAACGAATATAATTTAAAACCAAATAATCTAAACGGCGGCGAAGAAAATTTGCCGATTTTTAACTAATTATGCAAAAAGCCGGTTGGGATAAAATTTTAGGGCTTCCGTCCGATTGGACGTTGCCCGAATAATAAACTTGTTAAAAAGGGAAAGGAATTTCCTTTTTTATATGTTATGTTGTTAGGCTCTGCTAACCAGAAAATCCAATCCAGGGAGGTTTTACATTGAAAAAACAATCGGTTCTTTCAAGACTTATGGGGTATGCAGGGAAACATAAGTATTTTACGTATGCTTCGTGGTTTCTTTCGGCGACAAGCGCGCTTATCGCGCTTCTTCCGTTTATTTATATCTGGAAGATAATAAAAGAAGTGCTTTTCGTCGCGCCGGATTTTTCTTCGGCGACGGGGCTTGTGCATAACGGAATTATGGCAATGGTTTTTGCCATAGCGGCGTTTCTCGTTTATATAGGCGCGCTTATGTGTTCGCATCTTGCGGCGTTCAGAGTCGCCACGAATATGCGTATAGCCGTTACGGAGCATATAGCAAAACTTCCGCTTGGGTTTACGGATAGTTTTGGAAGCGGAAAACTAAGAAAAATCATAAACGATTCCACAGGTGCGACGGAAAATTATCTTGCGCATCAACTTCCCGACAAATATGCCGCTCTGGCAACTCCCGTCGGGCTTCTTGTTTTGCTTTTTGTATTCGACTGGCGTTTAGGGCTTTTAAGTCTTATTCCCGTTGTGCTTGCCTTTCTTGCGATGTCATCGATGACGGGTAAGCATATGGCGGAAAAGATGAAACAATATAACAACGCGCTTGAAAACATGTCGAACGAAGCGGTTGAATACGTTCGCGGAATACCGGTAGTAAAAACGTTCGGGCAGTCGGTTTTTTCGTTCAAAAAATTCAAAAGTACGATAGACGAATATCAGAAATGGGTAGTCGCTTACACGAAGGATATGCGCGTGCCTATGATGTTTTACACCGCTGCGATAAACGGCGTGTTTGCCTTTTTAATTGCCGGCGCGATATGGTTTACGGCAGGCGGCGTGACAAACGCATTTTTACTCAATCTTATCTTTTATATCGTGATTACTCCGGTCATATCGCTTACTTTGACTAAAATGATGTATATGAGCGAAAACAATATGATTGTCAAAGACGCGCTTGAACGCATCGACGGCGTTTTATCCGTCAGTCCCATGAGTGAAAGTGAAACCCCTGAGCATCCCGCCGATTCGTCCGTCGAACTTAACGACGTGCATTTTTCCTACGACGGTAAAAACGAAGTGATTCGCGGCGTGTCGATGAATATAGGCGCGGGACAGACCGTGGCTCTCGTCGGTCCGTCCGGCGGCGGAAAATCCACGCTTGCGGGGCTTATGGCAAGATTTTTCGACGTGAAAAGCGGAAGCATAAAGGTCGGCGGCGCGGATATACGGGAAATTCCGAAAGAGGAACTTATGAACGCCGTTTCATTTGTTTTTCAGGATTCCAAACTTATCAAAGCAACCATTGCCGACAACGTGAGGCTGGGTAAACCCGATGCGACTGCTGAAGAGATTGCGGCGGCTCTTCATGCCGCGCAGTGCGACGATATCATACAAAAATTCCCCGACGGAGCGGGTACGGCGGTAGGGACGAAAGGAGTATTTCTTTCGGGCGGTGAACAACAGCGAATAGCAATAGCGCGTGCCGTTTTGAAAAACTCGCCCGTTATTATTCTCGACGAAGCGACGGCTTTTGCCGACCCCGATAACGAAGCCAAAGTGCAGAAAGCGTTTTCCGAACTTTCAAAGAGTAAAACGGTTATTATGATTGCTCATAGGCTTTCGACCGTGGCGGACGCCGATTGTATATACGTAATAAAAGACGGTCTTATAGCGGAAAGCGGCAGGCGCGACAAACTTCTCGAAAAGAACGGAGTGTTTGCCGAAATGTGGAAAGAATATGCCGCGTCGGTAGAATGGAAAGTGGCAAAGGAGGGTGAAAGCAATGTCGCTCGTTAAAACGATACAAAAAAAGACGGCTTCTTCAAAGCAGGGAGCAAAAGGGATTATTAAGGGAACAATCGCCTGCGCGTTTCAGAATATGGCGTTTATGTTGCCGACCACGCTTTTATACTTTCTCGTTTCCGATATGCTTGGCGGCGGAGTGCAAGGCGGAAGAATAACTTTTTACGTCGTCGGATGCGTGATATGCTTCGCGCTTATCTTTTTAACTACCTGGTTTCAATATAACAACACCTTTTTCACGACTTATGAAGAAAGCGGCAAAAGAAGACTCGGTTTAGCCGAAAGACTTCGTAAACTTCCTCTTTCGTTCTTCGGCAAAAGAGATCTTGCCGACCTGACGAGTACGATTATGTCCGACTGCGAAGTGATAGAAAAGAGTACTTCGCATTTTATCCCGGGACTGTTCGGCTCGTTGATTTCAACTATTCTTATCGCCGCAGGGCTTTTCGTTTTCGATTGGCGAATGGCCCTTGCCGCGCTTTGGGTTATTCCCGTGTCAGTACTTATCGTTCTTTTGAGCTATAAAGTTCAGGATAAAGTGCTTGTTAAATCCATGGCGGCAAAAATGTCGTGTGCGGACGGAATACAGGAATACATCGAAACCGTTCGCGATTTAAAAGCCAACAACGCCGAAGAAAACTACCTTTCGGGATTAAAAAACAAGATTAAAGGTGTTGAAAAGAGTAATATAAAAGCGGAACTCACTACCGCCGTGTTCGTAACGGGCGCGGGAATGGTTTTAAAACTCGGCATAGCCACCGTGGCTTTGGTCGGTTCGGCTCTGCTCGTAAACGGAAAGCTCGGAGTTTTAACGTTCTTTATGTTTTTGCTCGTCGCGTCCCGTCTTTACGATCCGATGCAGGCGGCGCTTCAGAATCTTGCGGCAATCATCGCAATGCGAACAAACGTTGCGCGTATGAACGAAATTCTGGAATATCCCGTTCAGACCGGAAGCGACACGCTTACGAATAACGGTTACGATGTCGTTTTCGATCACGTCGGCTTTGCGTATAACGACGGCGAAGTTGTATTAAAAGACGTTTCATTTACGGCAAAGCAAGGTGAAGTTACTGCGCTTGTAGGACCTTCGGGCGGTGGAAAAACAACCGTCTCGAGGCTTGCCGCAAGGTTTTGGGATATTCAGAACGGAAAAATCACCGTCGGAGGAATGGACGTAAAAGAAATCGACCCCGAAAAATTGATGAGTCTTTATTCTATCGTTTTTCAGGACGTAACTTTGTTTGATAACACGATTATGGAAAATATTCGTCTCGGCAAAAAGGGCACAACGGACGAAGAGGTTATGTCGGCGGCTCGGCTTGCAAACGTGGACGAGTTTGCCGAAAAACTTCCCGAAAAATGGAATACGAATATCGGCGAAAACGGATGCGAACTTTCGGGCGGCGAGCGTCAGCGTATTTCGATCGCGCGCGCGTTTCTGAAAGACGCGCCTATAATTCTGCTCGACGAGGCGACCGCAAGTCTTGACGTAGAAAACGAAACGATGATTCAAACCGCTCTTTTAAGGCTTATAAAAGATAAAACCGTGCTTATCATAGCGCATAGAATGAGAACGGTTGCGGGAGCGGATAAAATCGTGGTTTTGGCGGACGGCGTCGTGGCGGAGCAGGGGACTCCCGGCGAACTATATAAGAAAAACGGCATTTACACCCGTATGGTTGATTTGCAATCGGCAAGCGGAAAGTGGAAAATTAAATAATCGTGCCGTCCTTCGGAGAAAAATCCGACTTAAAGCCCGGACGGGATTTTTAATTGCTTTTTTCAAAATAACGTGATATAATATGTAAAAAGCGTAAGAGGGCAATATGGTAGACAACGAATCGCAGGAAATGTATCTCGAAACGATACTTAGATTAAAAAAGAAAAAGGGTAGTGTGCGAGCGATAGACGTAGCGGAAGAACTCGGTTATTCCAAGCCGAGCGTTTCCCGCGCCGTGGGAATAATGAAAAAAGACGGTTTTATAGTCGTGCATGCCGACGGACTTATAGACCTTACCGAAACGGGTAAGGATAAAGCCGAAAATATTTTTTCCCGGCATAAATCGCTGACTCAAGCCCTTGTAGTGATGGGGCTTTCGCCCGAGGCAGCGGAAGAAAACGCCTGCCGCGTGGAACACGTTATCACCGAGGAAGCGTTTGAGGCTATCAAAAAATATTTTAACGTGTAAATACAAAAATAATTTTAGTCAACCGCTAACTTTCGGTTGACTTTTTTCTATATATGAATATAATTAAAAATGGCTTTGGGAAAAGGCCGTTAATTTTTGCGCAAGAGTTAGCCTCAACTAACCGCTTCTGTGTAAGCGTGGCGCAAATTATTTTTCAGGAATGGTTAGCGTGGGCTAACCAAATAAAACGGATGGTGAGTTACATATGAGTTCGTCGGAATTAAGGTATCTGATAGCGGCAAACAACCTTGCCAAAGAGCTGCAGTCGGTTAAACAGACCGATATAGCAAACAGGCTTCACGTAACAAAGGTGAGTGCGTATAACGCGATTGAAAGGTTGCGGGAAAAAGAATATATCGAGAAGAATGATAGGAAAATCGTTCTTACGGATCGCGGAAGGGAAGTTCTGAACGAGTATATGACGATTATACGTTTTATGTCGGCGCATTTGTCGTTACATTGCGGAACGAGCGAAAAGCAAGCGTATGAAGATGCTCTCAATGCAACTTGTGTGTTTTCTGACGCAACTCGTAACGGCATAGCAAGGTTTATAAGGTTGAAAAGGGAGAGTGATGGTCGTGAATAGGGAATATAAGCATTGGAATACGGAAAAGAAACTGATTCCCGTGATGATACGAACGTATTGTCGCGGTAATCACAAAACGGAAAGGAAAGCGGAGGGCGTAAAAGGAAAGGAACTTTGTTCAAAATGCAAAGAACTGGCTGAATACGCAGCGTTCAGATTGGAAAAATGTCCGTTCAAGAGAAACAAGGGATTCTGCTCTTATTGCAAAATTCATTGCTACAAACCGGAATATCGTGCCGAAATGAAGGCAGTAATGAGATATTCCGGTCCGAAAATGCTTTTTTCGCATCCGATATTCGCGATGTCGCACGTAACGGCAATGATAAAATACAAAAAGCAGTTAAAAAAACAGGCAAAGAGGCAGTCGGACAAAAACGCGGGAGCGGAAAAGGTTCGGTCTGCGCAGACAAACGATCAAAAGAAGGACAAGGAGTAAGCAAATGATAGATAAAGAACTATTCAGACTGATCGGCGGCAATAAAAAATACATATTTATCGCCGTAGCGTTGCAGGTACTCGGGCTCATCGCAAACGTTTCGATCACGGCAAGCGTATGTTATGCCGTGTATCTGTTATCGAAAAACGCGGAAGCGGTGTTATTTATTTATCCGCTGATCGGCGCGGTACTCGGAATCGCCGTAAGGTATACGTGTTCGCGCATTACGGGCGATATAAAAGATAAGTTGGGCAGAGGCGTGAAAAGGGACCTTCGGGAAAAAGTATATAATAAAATATTACGGCTCGGCGTAAAAACCACCGACGGAATGAGCATGGCGGGGCTGACGCAGGTATCCCTCGAAGGCGTGGAACAACTGGATATTTATTTTTCGAGTTATCTTCCGCAATTCTTCTTTGCCATGATTGCTCCCGTGGCGCTGTTTTTAATCTGCGTGTGGATCGACTGGAGAACGGCGCTTGTGCTTATCTGCTGTGTGCCGCTTATTCCCGTATCCATTGTTGCGGTGAGCAAATACGCGAAAAAAGTGTTCGCCAAATATTGGGGGAAATACACTTCGATGGGCGATAAGTTCCTCGACAGCGTGCAAGGCTTGAAAGAACTTAAAATTTTTCAGGCGGACGCCGCTCAACACGTTAAGATAAACGAAAGCGCGGAAGAATTTCGCGTAATCACGATGAAAGTTCTGGTAATGCAACTGGTAAGTATTACGATTATGGACCTGGTGGCGTACGGAGGCGCGGGGATCGGTATCGGTCTGGCGATTTGCGGCGCGGCGTTTTGGGGACTGAACCCGATAGCGGCGTTGTTCCTTTGCCTTGTATCGGTGGAATTTTTCCTGCCTCTCCGCGCGTTCGGATCGGCATTCCACGTGGCGATGAACGGTGTAAGCGCGGGCAAAAAGATCATCGCTCTTTTAAATACGCCCGATCCCGAATGGGGAACGGAAACGCTTGACGGCAACAAAGATATCAGGCTGGAAAACGTTACGTTCTCTTACGACGGAAAGCGAGAAGTGCTTAAAAACGTGAATATGACGTTCCCCGAAAAAGGAATGACGGCGATCGTGGGCGAAAGCGGTTGCGGCAAATCCACGGTGGTGAATATGCTGATCGGGGCGTTCCGCCCGCAGAAAGGAGAGGTGACCGTTGGCGGAAAAGCGCTTGAAAAACTTTCCCGCGAAAATTGGTATTCGCATCTTTCGGCGGTGAGTTACAACACGTATATCTTTAACGAAAGCGTGAGAGATAATTTTAAAATGGCGAAAGAAAACGTCTCGGACGAAGAAATTTTCGCCGCGCTCGAAAAGGTGAATCTGAAAGAGTTTATCGAAGAAAACGGCGGCCTGGATAAAGTGATCACCGAGGACGCCAACAACATTTCGGGCGGACAGAAACAACGCCTTGCGCTTGCGATCGCGCTTGTATCGGATAAAGATATTTACGTTTTCGACGAAGCGACGAGCAATATCGATATCGACAGCGAATCGATCATTATGAACAATATCAAAACGCTTTCCGGAAACAGGAGTGTTATCGTGATTTCGCATCGCCTTGCGAACGTTGTTCCGGCAGATAATATCTATTATATGGATGACGGCGAAATCAAAGAAAGCGGTGCGCACGACGAACTGATGGCGGCGAATAAGGGCTATGCCCGTCTGTATAATACGCAGAAGACGCTGGAACAGGGCTACACGGAGGCGATAGCATGAGTACGCAGGAAAAGAAAAAAGAAAAGAAATATATAAGAAGAAGCGGCGCTAAAATAATGGCGAGCCTTGTGGTGCTTCTCGGCAGTTTGTCTTACATCATGATATTGGCGGTGATAAACGGCAGTCTTGGCTTTATCTCGGCGATGGGCGTAACGGTGTTCGGCGCGATGGGCGTTGCAAAGGCGCTCGGCGAGCAGATCGCGCTTTCCTACGGCTGGATCATCGGTCTTACGGTGGGGTGCGGGCTGATCCGCGGGCTGTTAAGATATATAGAGCAATACAGCAATCACTACATTGCGTTCAGATTGCTTGCGGCGTTCAGGGATAAAATCTTCGGCGCGCTTCGCGTGCTTTGCCCCGCAAAACTGGAAAGCAAGCAGAAAGGAAGCATCATCGCCATGATCACTTCCGATATCGAAACGCTTGAAGTTTTCTACGCGCATACAATTTCGCCCATCTGCATTGCCGTGCTTGTATCTACGGCTGTGTTCCTGTTTGTAGGATTTGTTTCGAGTTGGTATCTCGCGCTAGTGGCTCTCGTAGGTTTCCTGTTTATCGGTATCGTCGTTCCGCTTATCTCTTCGGGCAGACTCAAAGAAAGCGGCGTGAAATACCGCGCGGAATTTTCTTCGTTTTCCGCATACTTCCTCGACAGCATCAAAGGGATCAAGGATATCGTGCTGAATGATGCGGGAGAAGAAAGAGAAGAAGAAGTGAATAAGCGCTCCGACATGCTTTTAAAAGAAACAAAAAAGATGAAGCACAACATTACCCGCGCGGGGGCGGCGATCGAACTTACGGTGTCGGCGTTTATTCTTGCGGCGCTTGCCGTGGGAATCGTGCTGGTGAGAAACGATATGCTTTCCTTAGGCAGAATGATTATCGGTATGGTGACGGTGTTCTCTTCGTTCGGCCCCGTGATCGCGGTGGGAGGACTTCCCGGAAATCTTACGCAGACCTTTGCGAGCGGCGACAGAGTGCTGAATCTTCTTGCGGAAAAGCCTGCGGTGGAAGAAGTGAAAAACGGCAAGAATTTCGATTACGAAAATCTTAACGTAGAAGATTTGTCTTTCAGTTACGACGGGCAGACGGAAGTGCTGAACGATGTGAAAATGCATGCGGAAAAAGGCGAAATCATCGGTATCGTAGGCGAAAGCGGTTGCGGCAAGTCAACGTTTTTGAAACTTCTTTTGAGATTTTGGGAGAGAGGCGGCGGCGAAATAAATTACGACGATATAGATATCGATAAAATCAACACAAATTCGCTGCTTAAAAACGTAACTATGGTTTCGCAAAGCACCTATTTGTTTGAAGAAACGATAGAGGATAACTTGCGTATCGCGAAGCCCGACGCAACGCCGGAAGAAATCGAAAACGCCTGCAAAATGGCTTCGATTCACGACTTTATAATGACTTTACCCGACGGATATAAAACGCAGGTCGGCGCACTCGGAGATAATCTATCCGCGGGCGAAAAACAGCGTATCGGGCTTGCCCGTGCGTTCCTTCGCGGCAGCGAACTTATTCTTCTCGACGAACCTACGAGCAACGTAGACAGCATCAACGAAGGCATCATATTGAAAGCGTTGAAAGAACAAAAGAACAAAAAGAGTATTATTCTCGTTTCGCACAGAGAATCTACAATGGCGATTGCCGACAGGATTTACAAAGTGAAAGAAGGCAGAATGACGGAGGCTGTGTAATTTAATGGACGAACAAAAGAAATTGAGTGACATAGAAGAAGCGGCGGCGGCTCTTATTGCAAATTCCGAAGATAAAAACCCCGCCTATAAGTCGATAAACAAGCAAAAATCGGCGGCAACGGAAGAGGAAAACGACAAAAAGATATTCAAGAAATACAAAATTAAAGACATCGTATTTCTTGCGATAATCACGGCTTGCACGCTTATTACGGGCTCCGTTATGCCGCTACTCGTAAACGTTCCGTTGTTTGGAATCGTGCAACTTGGCATAGGACTTCAATTTTCGATTTTTCCCGTAATCGGGATGATGAAAGTAAGAAAACCGGGGGCTTTATTGTTGCAGTCAATCTTTATTGCGATGATATTGGTGTTCATGTTCCCGCCTATGGTTATGATTGTGTTGTGCGGTCTGACTGCAGAAACGCTGTCGCTGCTTATTTTCCGTAGTTACAAGAACGACTGGGCGTGCGTGCTTGCAGGAACTCTTTATATGCCTATGACGCTACCGCTACTATATCTTTATTACAACGTTTTCTATACCGTAACCGGAGGAGAAAAAGGGGCAATGCGTATGTTCATCGGAAGTGGAAACGCAGGTATTGCGGTAGGTATCTCGATAGGAGTCCTTGCGCTTTGTTTTGTGGGTGCGGTTGTTGGAATGCTTATTGCAAGAGAACTTAAAAAAGCAGGAGCATTGAAAAAATGAGATTTTTGTCTTTTAGGTACAAGATATATCCATTATTCGTTTTCTTGGCAAGTTTGTTTTTAATAGTGTTCGGTTTGTGTATGGCAAGAAACGTAAAATGTTCCTATTTTTTGGCGGGGTGCTTCGTATGGCTCATATTGTTCGGTTGCAAAAAGGGTTGTCTAAGAGTGTTGCCTGTGTTTGTCGTAGTAAGCGGAGTGTTTGCTTGTATTGCATATTTTGCGCACGGGAAAAATCCGAATGCCGCCATCTCTATGACAAATAGATTTGGTTCGGTTTTGCTTGCCGCCGCGCTCGGTATGAGCGTAGAGCCTGTGGATATGACGAGAAACCTTTCCACTCTCAAAGCGCCACGAAGTATTACGCTGGGAATTTTGATTGCGACGTCATTTCCTCCCGTGCTTAGTGCAGAAATCAAAAGGGTAAGGGAAGCAATGAAAACACGAGGGGCGGGTAGCATACTGAACCCGAAAATCTTTTACAGAGCGTTTCTCGTGCCGTTCGTAATGCGCCTCGTGAACATTTCGGATACGTTGTCGTTGTCGGTCGAAACGCGCGGATTTTCGCTCGAAAAAGTACCGTATACGGTTTATAAAAAAGAAAAAATCTGCATATCCGACATAATCTTTATTTTAGGACTTGCCGCAGGTGCGGTTTGTACGGTGGTGTTATGAACGCGATAGAACTTAAAAACGTTAATTTTTCCTACGACGGAAAAACGCAGATTCTTGGAAACGTAAATCTCACGCTTTCTTACGGCGAAGTGAATCTTATTGCCGGGCATTCGGGCGAAGGGAAAAGCACGCTTCTGTACATTATAAGCGGCATTATTCCGAATATCACGGACGGAAAACTTGCGGGAGAAGTGCTGATAAACGGTGAGGATATAAAAGGCAAACGCCTTGGCGAAGTATGCCGCAAAGTGGGCGTAGTTCTGCAAAATGCCGACGAACAGATTATTCAGAAAACGGTAGAGGACGAAATCGCTTTCGGTTGCGAAAACCTTGCGTTTTCAGCCGAAAAAATAAGCAAACAGATAGACACGGTCTGCCGCCTTATGAAACTTGAAAAGCAATGGAATTGTCGTACGCTTTCCGGCGGGCAGAAGCAAAGACTGATCACCGCTTCCACGCTTGCGATGGGGCAGAAGATCGTGATACTCGACGAACCTCTTGCAAATCTCGACACGGCGGGCGCGGAAATGCTGATGTCCACGTTAAAATCTCTCGCAAAAGCGGGATATTGTATCATAGTTATCGAACACAGGCTCGACGTCGTTCTGCCGTTCGTGGATAAGGTATTTCACGTCGGAAACAGAAACGTAAACGAGATAACGGACAGAGAAAATTACCTGAAAGAGCAGTCAATCGAAATAGAAGATGCCTGTTCGACTTTTAGCGGTACATTACCTGTGTTTTCGCTTGCGGACGTCGCGTTTTCGGTGAAAGAGCGAGATATATTAAATGGCGTTTCATTCGATATATTAAAGGGTTCAAGAGCAGTGCTTCTCGGAGAGAACGGTTGCGGCAAAACTACGCTTTTAAGACTTATTTCCCGCCTTGAAAAACCTTGTCGCGGCGTGATTCTGCAGAATATCGACGATAAATTCGGGCAAAAGAATAAACAAAGCAAAAAATGGTATCAAAAGGTGGGCGTGGTGTATCAGAACCCCGACTATCAACTGTTTATGCCCACGGTGGAAAAAGAGATTAAATTCGGTGCAAAGTCGGACGAATACGCCGACGAAATAGCCGAAAAATTCGGCATAAAACACTTATATGCACGTCATCCGCAGTCACTTTCCGAAGGTCAGAAAAGGCGAGTTTCGATAGCCGCCGTCGTTGCAACTAATCCCGAAGTGTTGATATTGGACGAGCCGACGGTGGGGCAGGACTATAAAGGCTTGTGCGAAATGGTTGAAGTGCTTAATCGTATTCACGAGGAAACGCATAACACGATGATTACCGTTACGCACGACAAGCGTTGTGCGGCGGCATTATGCGACCGCGCTGTATGGATAAAAGACGGAAAGACTTATAAAACGGGCGATAAACGACTTATAGACGAGTTTTTCACGAATTGTCAAGACAAAATTAGCCTGCGCTAATTTTGTCGAAAAGACAGGCTTTTTATTGACACGACGGTATGACAGTGGTATAATATTTTCGTTGTTAGCAAAGGCTAACCGATATAAACGATAAACAGTACGGCACCGCGCAAAAGCGCGGTTATAAAACGGAATTAGGTTAGCCTTGACTAACCAAAATAAAGAAGCATTATAACAAGGAGCAAAACATTGCTGTTAAAACTTAAAAACATAGGAAAAATATATGACAGCAACGATATTCTGACGATCGGTATCAGAGGCGTTAATCTCGATTTCGATTATAACGAGTTCGTGACGATAGAAGGGGAGAGCGGAAGCGGTAAGTCCACTCTTTTAAACGTTATCGCGGCGAACGACAGTTATGAAGAGGGCGAGTTGTACTTCAACGGCGCGGAAACTTCGCACTATTCGGAAATGGATTGGGAAAAGTACCGCGAGAAGAATATCGCGATGATTTTCCAGGATTTCAATATCATCGAAAACCTCACCGTACTCGAAAACGTGGAACTTGCGTTGTTACGCGTAGAAGATAAAATCGAGCGGCGGAAAACGGCGGAAGATCTGATAGCGAAAGTGGGGCTTACGGCGCAGAAGAATCGCAAAGGCAGCAAACTTTCGGGCGGCGAAAAACAGCGTACCGTAATTGCGAGAGCGCTGGCGAAAGACAGCCCCGTTATCCTTGCGGACGAGCCTACGGGAAATCTCGACGTCAAGGCGAGCAAGGAAGTGGCTGCTCTTTTAAAGGCGGTATCCAAAGATAAACTGGTGATCGTGGTGACGCACAATCCCGAATTTTTCGTGGAATACGCCACAAGAAGAGTTACGATTTTCGACGGATCGGTGAAAGAAGATAAGGTAATCAGAAAGCCTCTGCCGAAAACAAGCGCGGATAAAGAAGAAATAAAAGCGGGAAAGTGGCAGAATTTCAAAAATACGATGCACATCGGCACGCTGAATTATAAAAGTCGGCCGAAGTTTACGGCGATGATGAGTTTTGCGCTGTTTGTGTGCGCCATAACGCTGTTCCTCGTGATTTCCGTGTTCGGTAATTCGCTGATCCGCCCTACGCAGGTGCCGCTCGACGGTACGGGCGTAACGGGAAAGGTGATTCTTTCCAATCGTTCCAATTCGATTACACAATCCGATCTGGACGAGGTGGCGGGGCAGACAAAAGCGGGGTATTTTCTGCTCGACAGAAACCTTTCCGAATTTTCCGTAGATATTCCTAAGCGCGGGGGATTAAGCAGTTCGTATACGCTCACCTGCCTTTACGATCCGTATAAATATTGCCCCGAAGCGGGCAACGCCGTGCTGATTATGTCCAAATCCGAGGACGGCGACGCGGAAACGATTAAAAACATGATCGTAAATGCCGAAATAGGCATTAAAAATATCACGCTGAAAACCACGGTGGATTTAACAGAACCGAAACTGTATCTGGGGTACGACGATTTGAACGCCTACGGCAAGAAAATGCAGGCGGTGAATTCCGTGATGAAACTCGGCAATAACGAAACGACGGTGTTTACGTTCAGAGCGGGCGAAGAACTGGCGGCGGGCGAAATCAATCTCGTCAATTCAAATTTCTACGCGGCGGACGGTAAACAGGTGGTGTTCAACGCGAAAACCGATAAATCTTACGTAGTGGTCAGTTCCGATAAAAAGAAAGAGGACGTCAGCGGACTGATCGTTGAGATGAACGCGGAAGATTATGCGGCGATGTTCGCGGGGGAAGAAACGTCGGTGCAGAGCGCGCTGTATTACGCGAGCGACGGCGACGCGAAAGCAGCCGTTAAAAATCTGCCGGGCGGATATATGGGAATGCTTTCCGATTCAGACGTGTACGTGCAGAACGCAGGCGACGTATTTACGAACAATATATTGTGGTATCTTGCTCTGATTGCCGCAAGTTTGTTGTTCGCAATGCTGATTTCCGTAATCTTTATGCGTTCCGTAAAAATCTTTCAGGCGGATTTCGCCGTGTACAGAACGCTCGGAATTTCAAGAAAAATTTCTTCGCGGTCGTTGTACGTGCAGATGGCGCTCATATTTCTGCCTACGCTTGTCCTTCTGCCCGCTGTCAGCCTGATTGCCACGCTTATGCCGTTCAGTTCGTTACCGTTTATTTCTGCGGGAAATTATTTCTTTGTGGAATTCATGCTGCTGCTTATCGTGGAATGTGTGGCGTTCGGCTTCAACAGAAACATCAACGGACAATCTATCCGTAAATCTTTAAGAAGGGGGTCTAAATAATGATTCGCGTGGAAAATATCAAAAAGACGTTCAACCCCCATTCTTCGGCGAGAAATCAGGTGCTGAAAGGCGTTTCGTTCGATTTGCCCGATAAAGGGCTGGTGGCGATATTCGGGAAATCGGGCAGCGGCAAAACAACGCTTCTCAATATTTTGGGCGGGCTGGAAAAAGCCGACAGCGGTAAAATCACCATAGACGGCGAAGCGATGAGCGGAAACGTGGATCGTATCCGCAACCAGAAGATAGGCTTTATCTTCCAGAATTATTATCTCGAACGCGGCTATACGATCGCCGAAATCATGCGCAACGCGATGCTGCTTGCGGGCTTTAAAGACGAACAGGAAATCGAACGCCGCAGCGAAGAAGTGCTGAAACTTGTGGATATGGAGCGCTTCAAAAACAAGCAGGGCGACGCGCTTTCGGGCGGACAGAAGCAAAGAGTCGCAATCGCCCGCGCGCTGATCAAAGGCGCCGACGTGATTCTTGCGGACGAACCCACGGGAAATCTCGACGCGCAGAATACCTATAAAGTAATGGATATTCTGAAAGAAATATCCAAAACAAAACTCGTTGTTCTGGTGACGCACGAAGTGACGCTGATCAAAAAATACGCCGACAGCCATATCAAACTGGTGGACGGACAACTTGTGGACGACGCGGAAATCGACGAGGCGGAACTTGCCGAAATCACCTACGGAAACGTGAAAGCAGAGCCCGTAAACGCCGCGGATCTTACCGATTTTCATAAGAGTACGGCAAAGAAAAACGGCAAACTGTTTACATTGAAAAACGTTCTTCGTTCGCTGCGCGCGGATAAAGATAAATCGGGCTCGGGCGGAAACATATTCAAGCAGATTTTCATATTCGCGATGTCGGTAGCCGTTTCTTTCTTCTCGTATTTCGCGTTCGAGGCGTTATCGGTAAAAGCGGATAACAAACCGCTCGACGATAACAGCGTGTACGTGAGCATGAATAACTATCCCGAGGTGAGAAAACTCAATCCGTCGCTCTACGAAACGATCGACTTTTTCGAGATGAATTACGCGGAGGGGAGTTTTTCTTACAACAATCTGCAATCTCTTTCGGGAATCACCGCAAGTTATGCGCCGAAAGCGCTGAAAAAAGATGATACCGCGGAGAGTATGAAACTGGAATTCGGCGAAATGCCGGGAAGCAAACAGGTGCTGATTACCCGCGCGCTTGCCGAAACGCTGAAAAACAAACTGCGTATTGAGGAACTGGAAAACGACAGATCGCTTTCGCTGATTCTCTTTGAAAAGGATTATGCGGTGAGCGGAATCGCGGAAGGGGAAAACCCTTACGTGTATTTCAACCGCGCAGACTATGTAAACTTTTTAAGCGTATATCAGGAAATTCGTTTTACGGATAACACGAATCTTTTCTTCAAATCGGATTTCATCGATTCGGAAACGTATAAAACGATTAACAGTTATTCCGCGGAAATATGCGTGTATACGGGCGAAACGCTGGATTTAAACGACAATCAGTGTGTTGTGGAAATCAATCGTAACGCCGTTTACAAAATGATGAGCGACACGGCGCAGGCCGATTACCGCATGGAAATCGCGAACGCCACGTTGCTGAAATCTCCCGAATTTATTTCGCTTACCGATAGTTACCCGATGTATATCCGTAAATTTCAACTTACGCGTACGGTGATGACGACGGATATCCGCATTTACGTGACGGAATCCGCGCTCGATAATATTTTCGTGTACATATCGCCCAATCTCGACGCGCTGGGCAGCGGATCGAATTATTATTTCGATATTTCCACGGGCGGCGGGAATCAACTTTCTTCTCTGGAACAGCGCCTTACCGACAGAGGCGTGGTGAAAGCGGATCTTTCCGCTTTGCAACAGGCGGAAAACAAAGAAAAACTGGATACCGCGCTGAAAAGCCTGTACGTGTTTATCGCCGTGGCCGTGCTGATGTATCTAATCTATTTCTTTATCGAAAAATCGGGCAGCGTTAAAAACAGTAAAGAATACGGCGTTTACCGCGCGATCGGCGTAAACAAGGGCAATCTTCTGTTTAAAGAAACGATGGCGGCGGTGTTCGGAAACCTCGTGACGTATCTGATAGGTTTTGTGATCGTAACGGCGTTGTTCTGCGCGAGATATGCGGTGATGAACGTGGCGTTCGGTGCGTTTATCGGGCTTGCGGCGGCGGCGTTCGCGGCGAGCGTGCTGATCATGGTGGGCATTTCGTTGATCCCGTATCTGTTCGTACTTACGCAGAGCCCTTCGGAGATTCTTTCTCGCTATGATATTTAACGATAATTATCCGGGAAACCGGTGATTATACAATAAAAATTTTTTACAAGGAGCAAAATTATGACAGCAGTAAGAAAGAAGTTGGTTGCCATACTTCTTTGTATGGTGACGTTACTTGCAGGAATCGCTCTGCTTACGTCGTGTGGAAAAAACGACAAAGCGGACGATCTCAAAGTTACTTTCATGGTGGAAGACGACGAATCTTCCGAATGGAAGCAGACCGCGGAGTATACCGCAGAAAACGGAGAGGTGGAACTTCCCACGGTTTCCAGGCGGTATTACACCTTTGCGAACTGGTATGAAAACAAAGAATTTTCCGGCGCGCCCTTCACGGGCAAAAACGTTACGAAGAGCCTCACCGTTTACGCGCGGTTTATTCCCGTGGAAGTGAACGTGCACATCAACGGCGTAGATCAGGGCACGCAGAATCTCATCGACGTGGTGAAAGGAACGTACAATCCGGGCGAAGGACTGGAATTCGACGGCTGGTACACCAACGCGAATTACACCACGAAATGGGATAACAAAGCGGAAACCAACGATCTTTATGCAAAGAGCGTTGTGCGCATTACGTTCAACGACGGCTATCAGGACGTATACACCACTACGGTGAACCCGGGCACGGTGTATGAAAGCCCCGTTACGCACGAAGCGAAAACGGAAGACGGCGCCGCTTCCACCGTGGAAAAGGCGTTGATTTGGAAAAACTATATGTCCGCATACGATATTTCTTACGTAAACGCGGACGGAACCGCTTTCGATTTCGGCGCGCCGATCGAAAAGAGCACCGTTATCACAGTGAAATGGCGTTCGCCTTTCCTCAAATATCAATTGAACGAACAGACGGGAAATCTTTGCGTTACCATGTACGGCAACGACGCGCTTTACGACGATACCGAAAACGTTGCCAAAGCGGGCGACGTTCCCGTGATGTCCGTGCTCGGGAAAATCACGTTCGATAAAGACGGCGACGGCGTGGCTGAAACCTATACGGTGGAAGCGGTGCGCCTCGAGAGCGAGATTTTAAACAGCGCGGCGATCAAAAAGATGATTATCGGCGAGGGGATCGTATCCGTACAGAGCCTCATTTCCACTTCGGCTTCTTCCGTGGAAGAAATCGCGCTTCCTTCTTCTTTGAAAGTGATTCAGAATTGCTTCAACAATCTCAACAAATTGAAGAGCGTTACGATTCCCGAAGGCGTGGAAGTGATTATCGGATCTTTCTGGGCGAATACCTACGCATCCCACAACGGCTACGGGCAATACAACAAAGGCGAAGAATATCCTTTCGACATCGCTATCCCGGACAGCGTAAAAAATCTTTCCATAGTGCCGAACAATCTTACGTTCAGCCACAGCAAGGCAAACGCCGGAGCGGGCGATTTCTACAAAGAAGGCAACTATATTTATAAAATAGACGATAAAGACGGACATCGCGGCGATCTGATTCTTGTATCCGACGTAACGAACGATTCTTCGATCGTTGTTCCCGAAGGCGTGAACGGGATTCAGGCGGGTACGTATTTCAATCGCTCGCTTGAATATCTCACCATGCCTTCCACGTTCTCTTATATAAACTACAACGAAGATATTTCCTCGTATCCTGCGGCGGCGTTCCAGTATTCGAGCAAATCTTTCCTGTTCAACGCGCAGTATGCCAACGATTTAAAGGGTAATATCGCGCCTACGGGCTATGCGATTTTCAGCGGTATGGAAAGCATCACGCTTCTCAATTTCAGACAGGCGGAATATCCCGAATCTCTTCCCGCTTCCGCGTTCATCGGAGATCCTACGGGTTGGGCGGTTCTTGAGGAAACCATGTATGAATTCTGCGACAGCACCAGTCTGAAAGACAAAGTGGTGTATTCCGGGGATAGCGCGACGCCCGTCGTCACCGTGAATTACGAAAATACGCTTACGGGCGAAACCTATCAGGCGACGATCGGTAAAACAAAAGGACAAAATCTCACGGCGGAAGAACTTCTTGCCGCGATCGACGAAAAACACGGCACCGCGCTGAAAAACGCTTATGCGGAAAAGAAACTTACGCTTGTTTCCGTGAAGAACTTCGGGCGGGATTACGATCTTTCGGCTACCCTCGAAACAAACGTATATCTCGACGTAGCCTTCAATTATTCCGTAGACTGCGGATACGTCGCAACGGATAACGGCGACGGCACGGCTACGATCACGGGCTACGACGCGGAAACCGCTTATGTGGCGGGCGACGGATTGAAAATGGCGGTGATTCCCGAAAACGTAACCGTAAACGGAAAGAGCCTTAAAGCCACGAAAATCGCCGCGAACGCGTTTGCGAATCAGGCGGATCTCGGCTACGTATTGCTTTCCTCCGCGATGAAAGAAATCGGCGAAAAGGCGTTCTACAACTGTGCGGCTCTGAAAGTGGCGGATCTTTCCGCCTGCAAATTGGAAAAGATCGGCGCGAGCGCGTTTGAAGGGACCGCCGTTTCCACCGTTACTCTTGCGCTTTCCGAATTGAAAGAAGTGGGAGCGTACGCTTTCAAAACGCAGACGATGATGTATTTCACCGTTGCGGCGGGCGAAGAAAACAGAGCGATGATCGCCAAAGAAGATCTGAAAGAAGGAGAATTCTTCTTCGTATACGGAAATGTCGTTGAATCCATGACGAAGCAGTATTCCGCGCCGATCGGCATTTATCGTTACGTTTCAAAATCGACGGCGGGGGAAGGCGATTCCGCTTACACCGTATGGGACGTGCAGTTTGTATCTTCGGCGGGCGGATATAATGCGAATCAGATCTCCTGTTCGATTTATCTCGGAGATATTTCCGATAAGGCAAATATCGTTCGTTATGAAGTGATGGAAGGCGCGTACTATTATTTCAGCGGAGAAACCAATCTTTACATTCAGAGCGTTTCAAAAATTCACGCGAATGCGTTTACGGCTTGCGAAGAGGAAAGGCTTTCTTCTATCAAATATTCTCCCGTTTACATGGGAAGCGCGATCAGCAAAAGACAAAAACTCAGCGCGCTGGTGCACGACGAAAATTGCGCTTCCGTATTCGAGGAAGGCTGGTATGCCGGATATACCGACGACGGGCTCGGCAGCATGACAATGAGAGCGCTGTAAATCCGGAAAAATAAGTACATAAAAAAAGCGGGAGCAGCCGTTTTCAAAAGCGACTGCTTTCCGCCGATAATACAAAGATGTATGCTATCAGGAGGTGTTACCTTTGAAAAAGAAAGTTATTGTGCGTCTGACGGCGTGGTTGGCGGCATTGTTTTGTGTGTTCGGCGCGGCAGGGTGTGCCACGGCGGTTATTCCGTCCGATCCGAAAGACGCCATCATCGACAAATACGGTAACACGCAATTTAAAATCACGTTCGACTCGAAAGATCTTGCTTCGCCGCTTTCCGATATGTATTATTCGGCGAACAGCATGCCCGTGCTTCCGACGCCCGAAAAGGTGGGGTACGTTTTTGCGGGGTGGTATTTCGACTCCGCTTTAACGAAAGTGTGCGACGTGGAAAACGGCGATCTGTACTGGCAGATGAAGAACGTCACTTTATACCCGAAATGGGAAAAGGAAGCGATCGTAAACAACGGTACGTATGAAATCGATTACGATGCGCATATCGTGGAAGACAGCGTTGTGAAAGGCATACTTGCCGATAAATACGGCTGGTATAATCTTGCCGAAGACATTATCGCGAATGAAACGTATATCGAAAAGAACGATCGGGGAACGTATTTGCGCATTCAGTACGACAGCCACGAGCGCGGACCGATTTTTGCCGAAGGCGGCGGCGGGGAATTCGAGGTGCAGACGTACACCGTCACCGATCCCGGAAACAGGATCAGCGAAAGCCTCAGTATTCTCGATCGCACCAGCGTGATTCAAACGATTTATTACGATATTTCGGGGCTGGATCTCGCCGACGAAATCACGCTGAACGTTGCCTATTACAATTGGGGCGCAAAACTTTCTGGAAACGAAACGAGGGAGCAGTGCTCCGTTTCGTATAAGGTGAGTTTCAGAATTACCCGTTTTATAGGTTTTTCCAAATCGTTCGTGAATACGGAAGGAAAACTGGATAACGGCGTGTATCTCGTGCCCACGCATTATACGGGTCTGAATAAAAATCCGGGTATGCTGGATTATTTCCATCCCGTATACGCGTATCTTGTGGCTGAAAACGGGCATTATACGCTTGTGAAGCCTTTAAGCGCGTACAATTCGGATATTCTGGGCAATCTTTCGGGCGACGATTTCTTCAATCGCACAACGGGCTATTGCCGCGATTTCGCTTATTTCCTCACGGATCAGAAAAACGTCGTGGATATTGCGGACGACGATCCGAATTACAATAGTTATTATCGGCCCGCGATACTGAACGCAAAAACATGGGGCTCGCTCACCTACGAATTTCATGCGGATACGGGCGCGTATTATTACACGTTCGATCTCGGCGATTCGCTTACGAACGACATAATTTTATACGGCGGTTCGACGGGCGCGATGGAGCAGATGTTCAGTTTCCCGTTCTCTTACCGAAGGCTTACGATTTCGTACGACAGCATGGTGCGGATTACGGACTGGAATTATACGCCCGTTTCGGGGGATAGTTTCACTTATAAAAAGCCTGCCGCGATTTATGCGGGATCGGTGGCGGAAGACTTTTCCGATAACAACGCGGCGTTCGATTTATTGAAAAATTACAGCCTTTCCGTGCGGATGATCAATATGTTTTTCGCTTCTACCGACGGCGGAAACACCGGAGATAAAAATTTCGACTGCAAAATGACCATCGCGCCCACGGCGCAGACGGCGGCGGGAAATCTTTCGGAAATGCGTTACGCGTTTTCGTATTTCGATTTAACCTACGACGTTTACGGGTACGATCCGAAAACGGACGGGGAACTTTATTCCGCGGCAACGAATTTCTTAACGCTGATCGACGTTTCGGCAACGAATTTTACGATTGAAAAAACGGATATAGGAAAGACGGTGAGAATCGGCGAAACGGTGGATCTGATTTCTCTGTATACCGAAAAGGCGTACCCTTCCGTAAAGGCGGCGGATCTTTCGTGGCAGGCATATTCGCTTGATAAAAACGGAAACGCGGATTTCTCAAAACCCGTTACGCTTGCCCGTACGTTTACGATGACGGAAAGCGGCACGGCGATTCTTTTCGCCGAAAAGGCGAACGATAAAACGCGCACCTGCCTTATCACCCTGATGCCCGAAGAAGAGCCGCGGTATAAAATTTTGTCCGATGCCTGGACGTACAACGAAGCGGAGGGCGTATACGTGACGAACGCGCGGTACAAAATCGGGAATTACGTGCCCGTACCCGAAATCACGTGGGAATGGCTCGGCGTGAAATATTCGTCGCATAATCTGAAAAAGAATGACGACGACGAGCCGAGAACGGACTTTTTGCGCGTGGCGGTGTACGGATATACCGACGGGATTTACGTGCATACGTACGATCAATTTTCCGACGGATACTCACAGACAAACGTATTTCAGATGTCCGTGCCGAAAATGCGCGTGGAATTCCGCCTGGTGAACAGATTCGGCGAGTTCCGTTCGGTGTGGCTGGAATACAGAGCGGAAGCGGTGGGCGATTACGCGTTTATTTCTGACGGCGAAACGGTGAGCGGCGGCGATCTGAAATACGAAAAGCAGGAGGACGGATCGGAGATCCGCGCGAAAGTTTCCTATCGGGAATTGCAATCGGCCGTTATAAGCGGCGAAGAACAATTTATGGCTTTGCCCTCCGCCTACTCGTTGCGCGTTACCGACAGCGACATTACGAATAAATACGAATTGCCACTTGTTTCCTGCAACGTATATCTTAAAATTTCCACGGTGACGGCGAACAGCCTTACGCAAGCGTGGGATCTCGTGAAAGACGAGCGTTATGCGATTGTGCAACTTACTTATGCCGACGATTACGGCGACACCGTTACGTTGAAAGCGATGTGTAATTTTACGATCGACGGAAGACCTCTTTCCGATTATACTTTTGTGAGCGGAGACGCCGCGCTCTTTACGGGCGAAACGCTGACAATGGAAAAGCCGAAGATCGCTTCGGGCGATTATCTGCCGCTGAATCGGCCGTATTTGCATATCTACAAACAGTCCGGCGTGAATTTCGTGCGGGTGGAAGACAGCGATTTATCCGATAATTCCGGTACGTACGGCGCGGAATTCACTTTCCTCAGAGAAGGCACGTATCTGCTCGTCTGGGATTTCTGGTTCGGGCTGGATTTCGACGGCAACGCTATTTTCGATTGCTATTACAATCCGCCCGTGGAAACCGCTAACGGTACCTATCCGATCGAAGCGACTTTTGCGCAGAAAGTGGTGGTGTACGACAGAAATTGCGATATCACCGTCACCTATGTCACCGATACGGAGCACCCGTTCGATTCCTCGAAAGTCGTCGATTACACGGAACGGGACGGATATCAGTATTACACTGCGACGGTGAGCATGGCAAAGGCGAACGCGTCGCCCGATTACAATATGTTCGCGGCAAGCGCCGATCGGCTGTGGGGATGGAGTTCTTCGTGGAGCGGAGACGATCGTTTATTCACGGCGGGATCCGCTATCGGGCGGCTCGGCATTACGCTGAAAACCGTGAACCCCGTAATTTACGCACTGTGGGATAAGGGTATCAAGGTGAGCGCGACGATCGAGGTGGACGGAAAAGAAATGCCGCTCGGCGAAATGACCTACTATCGTCCCGTCACAGGCGGAATTTATACGATGAGTTTATTTGATTTCCGCCAATGGTACGAATTCAATACGTATAAGGATTACGAAGCGGCGGAATGGCATGCGAGCAAGGCGATTTTTCAGGATTCCGTCGCCGCGGGATTCGTTTACAAAGACGTGCTTGTTGTGGGAACGACGGACAAGGCGTTTACAAACGGCTACCGTGTGACGGAAGGATTTACCTTGAAACTGATTCTGAAACGAAAACTGAACGTTTCGTATCAGGCGATCGACGAAAACGGCAATAAACTGACATTCCGCAGTCAGCCCGGCGCAGACGGCAAATGTCTCGAAGGATATACGCTTGCGGACAAGATCACCGAATCGAAACTGAATATGCTGAAAAACGTACAGTGCACGGATTCCTCGAAAGTATTCAGATACTGGGCGGTGATGGCGGACGGCGTTCTGATGCGGATCGAACCCGAAAGCACGCTTTTGGAACAGAGATTTTCGGGCAAAAACGAGCAGACGGGAAAATATAACGGATCCGTTGTGTTATACGCCGTATTCGGGGCGAAGGAGAACGCATAATGAACAAACTGAAAAGACTGTTATCGATAGCGTTAGGCGCCGTATTAAGCGTTTTCGGGGCGTTGCTTTTCACTGCGGCGAACGTAACGGCGCATGCGGAGTCCACGATCGACGGAGCGGACGGAAAGTACGAAATGAGTTACGATTTCGGCGGACAATCGGGGATCGGAAAGCAGATGCTTGAAAAATACTTCGATAAAACCGCCGTGGTGGAAAAAATAAACGACAGATATTATTTTTCGTTTACGCAACTCTCCTCTTCGATGGAAAATCTGTCGCTGAATCTCGAAAGCGGCAAGCGAATCGGCTATCGCGTAACGGAAGATAACGGAAACAGAAAGACGTATTCTTACACGTTATCGGAAGAAAATCTGCAAAAAGAACTGCCGTTTTCCGTCTTTGTATCCGTACGGGGCGAAACGTTTCCCTTCACCATCACGCTGAATCTTTCTTCGGCGAGAAGGGTGGGAGAAGCGGAAGATACCTCTGCGGAACGCCCCGCGGAGTTCGTTCCCGTAATCGTTACGAGTTCGGGCAGCGAATACGAAGCGACGAAAGGGCAGACTTTCGTGATTCGCGAAGCGGCGGCAAGCCTCGGCGAGGAAACTCTTGACGTAGAGGTGAAGGCGTATTATATCCGCGGTGAAGAAAAAACCGAAGTGGCTTTGGACGGGAATAAACTTGTGCTTGACAACGCGGGCGAATATCACGTTATATATCGTGCGGAATCTACGCGGTATACAACGTCTTTCGGCAACCCAACTTATGCGGAAAAGGACGTGAAGATCATTTCCTGTATCGGCGGCGGAGACAGTCTTGCGAAGTTGTACGATACGAACGGCGCGTTGCCTGAAGGCACGATGCTGCTGGCTTCCAGAATAGAATCGGACAGCACCGTTTACAAGGCTGCTGCCGAAAAAATGGCGACGATCGCAGACAGATTTCAGGTGTTCGGCGTGGAACTTGTGACGGCGGACGGAAGCGAAGCGAAAGCGAACGGAAGCGTAACGATAGGCATTAAAGCGGATTTTACTTATAACAGAAATCAGGTGGCGGCGTACCTTCTTGACGAAGACGGAGGGCTGACGAAACTGAACGTATCGAACGGCGGAAGTTACGTGAACGTGGAAACGGATAAAAGCGGAACGATTATTCTGTGTATTCCGGGCGTGGCGTTTCATATGCCGATTTGGGGATACGTGTTGATTTTGGCCGGAGCGGTAGTTATCGTTGGTGGCGGAGGAGTTGCTATTTTTCTGATAGCAAGGCGTAAGAAACAAAAACAAAAATAATATTGAAATAAGACCAATCACAAATACGGTAATGCTGGTAGTGATTGGGTGATAATTTATATTACGCAAAAAAGAAATAACCATATAGTTAATAATAGGAGGTAAATATGGGATTTTTTGAAAATACACGAAAGCCACAAGGTTTCGGCGGAAAAATAATGGTGAAAATGATGAACAGCGGTCATAGTAAGTTGGCAAAGTGGGGCTTTACTAAAATTTACGCAAAGTCGAACGCCAAAGTATTGGATATCGGTTGTGGAGGTGGGGCAAATATTGCCAACTGGCTAGCAAAATGTACAAACGGACACGTTACGGGGATAGACTATTCTAAGGTCAGCGTGGCAGAATCGGAAAAACTAAACGCTATCGCAATCAAGCAAGGCAAGTGTGATATCGTTTATGGCGACGTATCCTCTATGCCGTTTGATGATGAGGCTTTTGATTGTGTTTCTGCATTTGAGACGGTATATTTTTGGGAAGACCTTGAAAAATGCTTTGCAGAGGTTCATCGTGTTATGAAAAGCGGTGGGATATTCCTTATATGCAACGAGAGCGACGGAACAAATCCCAAGGACGAAAAATGGGCAAAAAAAATAGGCGGAATGAAAATCTATAACGAAATGCAACTTCGCACAATGCTGGAAAAAGTTGGATTTTGTGACATTAAGACTTTTGTAGATGCTAAAAAACACTGGCTGTGCATTGTTGCGAATAAATAAGAGGCAGGTTGTTTTATAGGAGAAGTATATAAAATCCTAAAATAATGTAAATAAGTTATAAAACCAAAACGCACCTCAAAAGACAATAGATAAATTTGGTATATCGCGACCGTTAACGATGTTCCTTTAGGGCAGAGACAGAAAATTGTTGTCGAGCGCAACTTTCAAGAAATTCATAATATTATAAGGGTGTAAATAAAAAAGTGCAGAAAACTACTATATGTACTTCAAGCGAGAATTTGACAAAAAGCACGGAAATTGCAGCGTTTTGGCAAGTTTCGTTTTATTCTTGCCCGGCATAGGTTGCAAAATGCGATAGGATATGGTATAATATAACTATAAAAATAAAGAAAGCGGTTGAAAAACCGAACGGAAAAGAAGCGGGTACCCGCTTCTGCTTGGCACGCAGTGGTAAGCAGAAGCACATACTATTCATTTATTAGCAAGAAAAAAAGAGGCTTAATTTACAGGCAAAAGACGGACAGACAAGATATAATAATCAACAAACAAGCAAGCGGAGCAAGGCGATTGCTCCCGACACGTGCAGACAGAAAGACACGGCAACTTATGCAGAAATGCACCGACTAATCTACGCCCCGAATAGAGCGCAAAAAGCGGCGAACGTCTTTGCAAGGTTTCGCCAAAGGAAAGAAGTTTGCGAAAGATCGGGAACAATGCCTTGTTTTTTTTGTTATTTGCAGCGTTATTGTAGAAATAACTTATCCGTTCGATAAGGATAACCGCTATCGAAGGACAAGACGGCAGCACCGGCACGTTAAACGTAAACGATATGGTAACCCTTGTCGCAAATCCTGCGCAAAAAGGTAAAGTGTTCGTTGGTTGGCAGAATGAAAAGGGCGAAATGGTTATCGGCACCGCAGAACCGACATACACGTATTACGCAAGCGAAAGCCTTGCATTAACGGCAGTTTATGCAAACGCCCCATATGAAGGGCTTTCGGGCAGAGCGATTGCGGGTATCGTCGTAGGTAGCGTTGCATTTGTGAGCTTGGGTTGCTTTGCTCTGCGTTGATTCGTCATCAAAAAGAAATCCTTTCCCGACTTGTGTGCAGTATTCAAGAAAAAATAATAAAATTAAAAAACGGAGGTTTTTGTTATGAAAAAGAAAATTTTAAGTCTTGGTGTGGCAATCGTACTGATTATTTGCGCGTTTGCAACGCTTTCCGCATGCGGAAGAAAACTGAAGGACAGAGAGATAACCCCGACGATTGAAGATATCTGGCAGGACCATACGGGAACGGTCTATGCCGAAGTGGGAAATCTCGGCGATTACTTAAAAGATAAAGATGCGGGGCAACAAATGCATTTTTCCATAAACGGTGGCGAGGGGTGCCGTGGATTTTATTGGCGGGAGTCCGAGGAAAATCCGGGAAACTGCATTTACGCTTTTCTCTCTGCGAAAAGCGAAGAAGAAAAAATAACCGAATATCTGACAGAAGGAGAGGTGTTGCATATTCAGCCGGGGACGACTATAAACGTATCCGCCCGCACACCGGAAAATTACTATTACAAGCCGAGCGCCGAATCCGAGCAAAAGACATATACGTTGAAATCGAAGCTGCAAAATGCGCTTTCCTGGTATCTTCCCATTAGTCGGTTTAGCCGGGACGTTGATTCTTCGGGCTTTCGGTTCTCTGACGATGCGGAAACGCAAGACGAAAAAAAGTTCGTGTTTTATTACCACGAAAGCAATCCGCGCATTGTGAAAATAGGCGTTCCCGCAAGTACTTGGGACGAGAGCGAGAAAATGTACCGCCATTATATAAGGGAATTGACCGAAGAGGAAAAAGCAACGGTTGCAGGTTTCGGACTGGAATACAAGGTGATACCGTACAACGAAAAATATCTGAAAACCCATGATCACGGAGGAAAGTCCGTTAACGGTAGTTTTTTGGAGCAGGAAGAAAACGAAGGAAAACCTTCGGTGTACGGGTGGACTTCGATGTTGAATCTGCAAGAATCCCACGTCTGGGAGTTTATGCCAAACGATGCAATGCGGGTGAAAAGCTTTGTTTTCCTCGTAAGGCAAAGGGCAACGAAGGACGCCGTTCAGTCGCAAGCAATGGCGTTCTGGTATATTTATAGCCGGGAAAGAGTAGGCGAATATCGCAAAATAACCGCCGAGCAAGCATATGAAATGATGAATACGCAAGAAGTCGTAATTGTGGACGTCCGCACGCAAAGCGAATATGACGAAGGGCATATTCAAAACGCCGTGCTTATTCCAAACGAAACGATAGGCAGCGAGCCTCCCACAAATCTTCCCGACAAAAACGCAATTATTCTTGTGTACTGCCGTAGCGGAAGAAGAAGCGAAGAGGCGGCAAGAAAGTTGGTAAATCTCGGTTACGTAATCGTCTATGATTTCGGCGGCATAAACGACTGGACATACGGCACGGTCACGGATTAAAAGAAAGTTATAACCGCCGGACAGAAATGATATAACCCGACGAATCGGATGCGGAAAACATTGCTTTGCGGTAAAGCGTCAAAACACTTCGGAATCATCGACGACAAAGTGATTCTTTTCGTATTTTATAATACCGTCTTTCTGCATTTTGGAAAGCTCGTTGCAAAGCGCGCTGCGTTCCACGTTGAGATAGTCGGCAAGTTGTTGACGGCTGTAAGGGATATCGAATGAAAAACTACCCGTTTTTTTGATGTATTCCGAAAAAAGAGAAAGAAGCCGTTGCCTGATCGATTTGGGCATAGTGTGCAGCATTCTTTTGGAAAGTCGCAGGTTTTTTTCGGCGCAAAGAGAAAGCAGATTTTGTATCAGCTTGGTGTGGGCGGCGCAGGTACGCGAGCACGGGTGTGAAATACAACGCATACTGACAAGAAGCACCGTCGAATCCTCTGCGCAAAGGACGTTGACCGTCATCGGCTCTCCCGGTATGCAGGCGAACGCTTCGGCAAAGGTACCGCCAACGCCTATGCGATTTATCACGCTGTTGTTTCCCCACACGTCGCTCAGCTCTATTATCACCGCGCCCGAAAGCACGACGCCTATATATTCCGTCGGATTGCCTTCTTTAAGAACATACTCTCCCTTTTTGAATGCGATTTCTTTCGTTTCAAAGCAACCGAGAAGGGATTCGATTTTCGGTTCTTCTATTCCGCGGAAAAGCTGCGTGTTGGATAATTTCATAAAAAACTCCGTTTTGTTGTTGTAACAACAGATTTTCATTTATAATTATAGTATAATCGGAGTGAAAAGTCAAGAATCTGAGGTAAAGAAGATGATAAGACGCATTATCGAGATAGATAAAGAAAAGTGCAACGGTTGCGGCGCGTGCGCTGACGCTTGCCACGAGGGCGCGATAGGAATGGTTGACGGCAAAGCGGAACTTTTGCGCGACGACTATTGCGACGGACTCGGCGATTGTTTGCCGGCGTGTCCTGCGGGTGCGATATCTTTTGTGAAAAGAGAAGCGGCGGAGTACGACGAAGCGGCGGTTATGGAAAATAATAAGAAAAAAGGGGATAAAAATACGCGCTCGCACGACCATACGCACGCTCACGGCGGTTGCCCCGGGAGCAGAATGAGACAGATGTCGCCCCGTCCCGTCGAAGAAAAAACTTCAAAAGAAAGCGTTTCTCAACTTGCGCAATGGCCGTGCCAGATAAAGCTCGTGCCGGTAAACGCACCGTATTTTGACGGCGCAAAACTGTTGATTGCGGCGGACTGCACCGCTTATGCCTACGCCTCTTTTCACGACGAGTTTATGTCGGGAAGAATCACGCTTATAGGTTGTCCGAAGCTCGACAGCGTGGATTACAGCGAAAAACTGACGGAAATTCTGACGGCAAACGACGTAAAGAGCGTGACGATCGTCCGTATGGAAGTTCCTTGTTGCGGAGGGATAGAACAGGCGACGAAAAACGCATTGCAACGAAGCGGAAAATTCATTCCGTGGCAGGTGGTAATCGTATCGGTGGACGGACAAATTTTAAGCGATTGAAAGGTGTAACTATGAAAAATATAACGTGGCAGAGCGAAAATCGCACGCTTTCATATGAGACGAGACTTTTGTTGTCACTTGCAAACGCTGTTGGGGCGGGCAGAATGCGTCAGGCGGTACGAGAGCTCGTAAAAGCATATATTCACGGCGTATCGTGCAAAGAGTTGGGCGATGTCTTCGAGCTTCTGGTGTGGAATCAGGGGATAGGGTTTTTCAGCTCCGAGATAGGACCTTCGGCGTTGTTTTCGGCATACAAACTCATCAAAAATGGCGAGAAACAAGGTAAATCGCGCGACGAAATATGCCTTGCCTTGCGAGAGAGGTTCGGCGAGAAGAACGAAGAAGTGCGCGTATAAGACAAAATATTTTTAAGGAGTAAATAAAAATGAACGAAAATGTAGCAAAACTTTTGAACGAGCAGGTAAACAAGGAGTTTTACTCGGCGTATCTCTATCTCGATTTCGCCAATTATTATGCGGAAGCGGGGCTTGACGGCTTTGCAAACTGGTACAGAGTACAGGCGCAGGAAGAGAGAGATCACGCAATGCTTTTCTTTCAATATCTTCTGAACAATGAAGTAAAAGTTACTTTTGATGCGATCGCAAAACCCGAATGGAAGCGCGACGATAATATGACGCCCCTTAAAAAAGCGCTCGAACACGAAAAATACGTTACTGCCTCCATAAACGATATTTATACGGCGGCTTATGAAGCGAGGGACTTTCGCACCATGCAATTGCTTGATTGGTTTGTAAAAGAACAGGGCGAAGAGGAAAAGAACGCGTCGGATATGATTACCAAAATGGAATTGTTCGGCACCGACGCGAAGGGGCTTTATATGCTCAACAGCGAACTGAAAGCCCGTGTGTACGCCGCGCCTTCGCTTGTGTTGTGATGAGTTGTTTCCGTTGTCGTCGACGCTTGCGCCACAAGCGTCTTGCTTAGCCACAAGTGATTGCGTTTGAACCCGCCATAACGCCGATATTTCCGCGCTTTATGCCGAATTCGCCTTCGCCCGTACCGCCAAGTACGAACAAAGTCGCCTTCGACAGAAATTATCGAAAATAGCGACGTTTTGGTTGCTTGCAAGTATTGCGTCGCGTTTTCAGGTTAAGACGAGGCGCGCAAGCGGCATAATACACCCGTATATGACACTTGCGGAACAATGTATTAGCCTGAAAACACGACGCAAGACCGAGTTCAAACACAATCACTTGTGGCTAACAAAAAGAGAAAACGGCGCAAATTAATTCGTCACCGGGTTTATAGGTGAAGTAAAATAAAAGAACGGCGATAGAATCGGCAGAAACCGAAGAGGAAACACGAAACACTTTTAAAAAATAAGAATTAAAACAAGGAGAACACAAATGAATTTGTTGTTTAAGATTTCATACGGCTTGTTTGTTCTTTGCGCAAAAGCCGGCAAAGAAGAAAGCGGGTGCATTATAAACACGTTTTCGCAACAAACATCTATGCCCGAAACCTTTAGCATTACGGTAAACAAACGGAATTTCTCGCACGATCTGGTAGAGCAAAGCGGAGAATGCGTCGTTGCGATTCTTTCGACGGAAACGGATTTTGAAACGATAAAAAGATTCGGCATGCAGTCGGGAAGGAGTGTCGATAAGTTTGACGGAATCGATTTTAAGACGACGAGTATCGGAATTAAAGTTCCGCATATAAAGGGTATCATGGGATACTTTGCGCTTAAAGTTTTGAAAACCGTCGATATGGGTACGCACACGATGTTCGTGCTTTCGGTAGTCGAAAACAAGGCTTTTGTCGAAAGCGGCGACGCGCTCACTTACGACTATTATCAGAACTTTATAAAACCTAAACCCGAGATTAATACGATAGAAAAAACGGAAAAGTGGGTTTGCAAAATCTGCGGATACATTCACGAAGGACCTTTGCCTCCGGATTTTATCTGTCCGCTTTGTAAGCATCCGGCATCGGATTTTGAAAAAGTACAATAGTATGAGAGTGACGGCAGAACCCGGATTATAACGAAAATACTAAAAGGAGGAAAAGAATGCAGTTTCTATTAACGTTTCTGGAAGGGCTTGCGTCGTTTATTTCCCCTTGCCTTTTGCCTATGATACCGTTGTATCTTTCGTATTTTGCCGGCAGCGACGACGAAGAGGGGAATACGCAAACAAAGGGAACGACGGACGAAAACATTGTTGTAACGGCAGGCGAAAACATTGTCGCAACGGCGGATGTGCAGCCTGAGCAAGTAAAAAAACGCAAAATAAACGGCAAAGTTATCGTGCGTGCGCTTTCGTTTGTTCTCGGTTTTACGCTGATGTTTGTTTTCTTCGGCGGACTTGTGGGACTCGTCGGCGGATTTCTGACCAAATACAAAACTGTAGTCAATATCGTCGCCGGCATAATCGTGATCATATTCGGACTGTCTTATGTCGGACTTTTCAATCTTCCTTTTTTCAAAGGACTGAAAAAAGCGAGAAAAACGGACACGGTATTTTCGGCATTTCTGTTCGGTATCGTGTTTTCGGTGGGAGTAGGCCCGTGTACCGGCGCGTTTTTAGGCTCGGCACTTGCGCTTGCTTCAACGTCGGGAACAATCGTAAAAGGCGTGTTGTTGCTTCTTTGCTATTCGTTGGGGCTGGGCATACCGTTTGTGCTTGCCGCACTTTTGACGGATAAACTGAAACGGCTTTTCACGTTTATAAAAAAGCACTATAAAGTCATAAAAATCGTAAGCGGCAGCTTGCTTATCGTGATGGGTATTCTTTTGGCCGCGGGAGTTATGGATAAACTCGGCGCAATGTAAGGAGGTGTAATATGGCAAAGAAAATAATTTTTACAGTTTTGAGTATCTTGTTGTTTGCGGGCGTCGTTGTCGGCGGATATTTCGGATACAAAATATTATCGGAGAAAAATCCGCCCGATACGGGGACTCTCGGAACGGAACAAAAGGGCGATTATAAGGATTTTACGGTGACGGACGTAAACGGCAAAGAAGTTAAACTTTCCGATTTTATCGGCAAGCCCATAGTCATAAACTTCTGGGCGTCGTGGTGCGGCCCTTGCAGGAGCGAATTGCCCGCTTTCGATAAAGTGGTAAAAGAAAACGAAGGGCAAGTGCATTTTCTGATGGTAAATCTTTTGTCTAGCGAAACCGAAACCAAGGTCAAGAAATTTGTGCAGAAAGAAAACTACTCTTTCCCGTTGTATTTCGACAATACGGGAACGGCGGCGAGCGCATATAACGTGTCGAGTATTCCCGTAACGGTATTCATCGACGCGCAGGGAAAAGTAAGGAAGTCGCAGGTCGGGGCGATGAGCGAAATCGTCCTTAAATCGTATGTGGCGGAACTTTTGAAACAAGGAGAATAAAAAAATGACGGTACTCGTTGACGAAAAGAATTTCAAAGAAGACGTTTTGCAATCCGAAACTCCCGTACTCGTAGATTTTTATGCCGAGTGGTGCGGACCGTGTAAGGCTTTAATGCCGACGATAGAGGAAATCGCAATAGAATACGCGGAGAAAATCAAAGTCGTAAAAATAGACGTCGATAGAAACGAAAATCTTGCGGTAAAATACGGCATTATGAGCATTCCGGCATTATTGGTTTTCGTAAACGGCAAACCCGAAAAGTCGCTTATAGGCGTCCGGTCAAAAGAGAAAATCGAAAAGACGATAAGAAAATTTTTATAGACACGGACAACTCTTTTTCAATTAATGCTGTTTCCAAAAGTAGAACCGAATATGAAAAAAATATCCATTCTGATTCTTTTGTTTGTTATGTCTTTTGTTTATTTCGGATGATCTAAAGAGACTATAAGAATTTATAAAATCAATTATCGATTTTATTGCAGGTAATTACGATGAGTATAACAGCAAAAATGAATTTCGCAGTGTCGATAAAGAGAGAATAAAGGCCATAGTTGAAAATAAAGTCGCCGCTGTAAATCGGGACAGGCGAAAAGATAGCCGACGACGGCGTTTACGACTTTTCGATGGACGGTGACGATTTGTATATAACACTTCTTTGCGGCGCGGTGTGAAAATTAATCAAAAACAACATAATAATCGGCAAAACGCTTTCAAAACGCAATCAAATAGTATATAATAACCATCGGAAGGATAACTGTTCGTTATTATCCGCGTGTTCTGTGTCGGACGCAATACAAACGAATTTCCCGATAAAAGGCGACGCGAGATAGAAAAAATATAAAACGACGGTTCCGGAGGTTATAAATATTATGTTTAAAAAGAAATTATCTATGATTATTTGCGCGGCGCTTTTGGCGATATCGTGCATCGGATTTGCCGCATGCGGAAGCGACGACGGCGGAGGGGAAACTCAAAAGCCGCTCCACGACAGCGCAAAATGGTTTACCGAAGAAGAATTGTCGGCAAAAGGACTTGCCGGTCTGACTGCGCCGACGGGATTGTCCGGAGAAATGAATTCGGATGACGCCTGGTTTAACGACGGATACTCGTTTTCGCAGGATTGCCCGGACGAGGCTACGTTCAGGACGAATGCGGAAACATATTTTTCGTATTTAAAAACGCATTACGACGGTATGTTCGGCAAACCGGGAATCGAAAAACTCGGCATGGATACGAACGAAACTTGGTATATCATAGAGCAAAAGAATGATTTGTCCGAATATTTCGATGATAATCCGAGCAAATTGTACAAGTTCTATTATATAAGAAACAATACGCTTGATAACGGCTATTTGGTAAAAGGCTCGGTATGGATTTTTGAGATTCGCTACGAATTCGATACCGCTTCCGACGGATACAAATTCAAACTGTTTATCGAAAGCGCCGATTCCACGCGTAACGGGGTTTTCGCGAACTATTATAAAATAAAATAAGTGGCAGTGAGGGCGGTACAAGCGGCAAAATGAAAAAAAGATACAGACGTACTTGCCCGGCTGAAAGAAAAAGCAAATATTTTCAATAATAAGCGTTATAAGCAGGTCAGGACGCCGTCGCGATTGATGCGACGGCGTTTTTCGTTCAAAAATACGTATAAAACCAAGAAAAAGAAGATATGATTAGTAATCAAACAGGTAGGGCAGAGTACTACGATCCATTCGCAGAATGGATTAGGCAACACATAAAAAATAAAAAAGATAACGGCTTGCTTGGCGCGGTAGGCGAGCCGAGATAGCGCTTAAACACTTGCCGTTATCATCCCCTTTATGGGTTAATCCTGTACGCGGCGGGCATAAGCCAACCGTCGTCGCATTGACGGGAAATAATCGCTTGTATATACGTATTCTGATTTTTTATATACGTCTGCTTATTTTTTCCGACGCGCGGGAACAGTTGACGGCGGAGCGGTTTTTTTATATACTATTGTTGTAACTTTATTCGGTATTTTTTTTAAATAAGAGGCTTTGATTTGTACGGGACAACGGAACAGTTTTCCGGCGCATCCCGATTTGGCAAAACCGGACTTGCTTCTGCCCGAAAAGCATTACGCAAAACCGGACTTGCTTCTGCCCGAAAAGCATTACGCAAAACCGGACTTGCTTCTGCCCGAAAAGCGTTACGCAAAAACGCAATTCTTTGCCGAATGAAAAAAAATTAAATTTCGCCAACAATTCGACGCGTTCGGATTGTTTATATTACGGAAGAATCATGATTCACGATAAACTTGAGAAAAAAATCTCAAACCTGAAAAACGGCGACGGGAACGCCTTCGATTATATTTACGACCACACCCATCGCGCCGTGTACTTTACGATTTTTTATATCGTTAAGGATAAAATGTACGCCGAAGATATTCTGCAGGATACTTTCGTCCGCGCGATTTCCTTTATCAACGAGTATCGGGAAGGCACGAATTTCATCGGCTGGATTTGTTCTATCGGAAAATCGCTGGCTCTCAACCACCTGAAAAAATATCGGCGCGAAATCCCCACCGATTTTGACGCGGACGCCTATAAATACGGCTCGAACGAACCAGAACTTCCATATATTTTCGACGTAGCGGCAAAGATTCTGAGCGAGGACGAATACAAAATCGTGATGCTTTGTCAGGTTGCGGGCTATAAACGACGGGAGGTTTCGGCTATGCTCGGGATCCCGTTAGGTACGGTGACGTGGAAAAACAACGAAGCGTTGAAAAAACTAAGAAATCATCTCGAAAAGGAGGACCGCTTATGAAAAACGTAAAAAAAATTATGGCAAAGCACAAGTCGGAAATCCTGCCCGACGAAAAAATAAAGGATAACGTCAGGCACGAACTCGGCTTTGACGGCGCGCAATACTCTGCCGCATACGCTCACGGCGGAGAGAGAACCGTGGACGTCCGCCGCAATAAAATCATCGTTCTTTGCGCCGCCGCGCTTGCCGTGGCGCTGCTTCTCGGAACGATCGTTCCCGCGCTTATGAAAAACAAAAAACCGATTACGCCTTCGGTTTCAAACAAATTCGCGCAGATAACCGACGCGGTTTCCTTTTACGCTTACGGCGCGGCTTCCGTCGGATCTCTGCTGGATTCTTCCGATGCCATGCCGGCCGTTCGCAAACTTTCCGCTGCGGCGGAAACCGAAAAAACCCGGCTTACGACGGTTAATCGGTATATGTCGCTCGTTGAGAGTTTATTGAGCGAGCAAAATATCGTGAGCAATATGATTTCGGGCGAACGCGGCTATCGGTACGGTATGGCCGTTAAACACACCGACCTTCACGGCAACGAGATTTCGTATCGGCTTTATTACGATAAATTTTCCACAATCACGGAATCCGAAAACTACGACGGCAAAAACTACGACGATAAAATTTCCGAACTTAAAATTTCCGACGGCGAAAACCCCGATTATAAAGGTTACGACGGATATAAAAACGATAATGACGATAAAAACAACGACGAAACCGAAAAGAACTATTCGATAAAAGGCGTTTTACTTATCGGCGGGGCGGAATATTCCGTCGAAGGAGTTTACGAAACGGAAAACGACGGCGGCGAATCGGAAAGCGAACTTTATTTCAAGGCGTTCACGAACGCCGAAAAGACCTCTTATATCGAGGTTCGGCAGAAACACGAGCGCGAAACGGAATCGGACGAAACGGAAATCGAACAGGAATACGTTTACTCCGTTTATACCGACGGCGTTTTAACCGAGCGTACCGAAATCGAATACGAAACGGAAAAGGACGAACTCGAACTGAAAATGTCGGTTACGAAGGGCGGTGAAACCGAAACCCTTTTGTTCAAAGGCGAATTTGAAAACGGCGAACGAATACTTCGGGCGAGCGGCAAAGTGAATGGGCAGACGACGCGTTTCCGCGTTTACGTGCTTAAAGACGGTTACCGCTACGTTTTCGACGACGGCTCTTTTTCGGATTTCGAGCGCGACGACGATGACGATGACGACGATGACGACGATAACGACGATGACGACGATAGCGGAAAGGAGAACGGCGACGACGAAGAAAGCGACGACTGACGGCGGAATTAACTGCCGAAACAAAACCGGATCTCCGGGCGGACAAACTCGTGATCAAAGCCGCGATAACAATGCAAAAACCCTTCTATAAGTCGATTAACTATTATTAAGTCGATTAACCGTTATTTTTATATATGCTCTTTATATATATTATTGATTTATGCCGCCGACAGAAGTCGGCGGTATTTTTACGTCTTTAAAACGCCCGTTTTATTTTTTAATGCGTTTTCTCATCGTCGGGTAGATTCTTTCCGATCCGCAAATATTCATTATCGCTCAAATATTCATAATCGTCACGCAAATACCCGCGATAATCCGGACGAAAAAAATATTTTAAAATTTTTTGCGGTTTCTCCAACAATTCGGGCGGAACGATTTGTTATATAGGTGAAAGCGGAAAAATTCCGGATGCTTCCGCAAAACACGATGCGAAATTACGCAGAGTTTAAACCAAAATACAAATCAGGAGAATTAAAATGAAAAAAGTATTCACGGCTATGGCTTTATCGCTGGCAATCACCCTATCTTTCGGCCTTGCGGCTTGCAACAATCAGCCTTCGAAAGGCGGCTCGGCAAACGGCGGAAACGGCAAATTTTACGAACTCAACACGACGGAATCCGTTTACGGATTCAGCGCGGCTTCCGCAGGAATGATTATTTCCTCTATGAACGCGGCGGGAACGACCGCTCAGACCGCCCGGGCAGTTCAGAACCTTCGTCCCGTACAAACCGCTCAAACTTCTCAGTCCGTCGGTCTTACGTCCGTAAGCCATGCGTCCGCGCCGCGCGTTTCGGCAACGAATCTTGGATCTGTGGCGCACGTCTGCGCAGTTCCCGTGAATTCTTCTGCGGACGACGCTGAAAATGCGCCCGTTGAAGAAACGCCCGACACTTCCGAAACCCCCGACGTTTCAGTTCCCGAAACCCCCGAAACGTCCGAAACCCCCGAAACGCCCGAAAAACCGGGCGAACAGCCTTCCGACAGCCCCGAAACGGCGGAACTCGACAGATATATGGCGTTGGTGGAAAGCCTTCTGAGCGACGGCGGATTCGATTTCAGTTCGCAAACTTCGGACAGAGAAGGATACGCCGAAAAAACGGTGATTTCCTATAAGGATATGAGTGGCGACGCTCACGACTACGTTATGTATTTTAATCAGACTCTCACAAAATCGGAAACGGACGAAAGCGACGGCGAAGACGAAAGTGACGACGAAGACGAAAGCGACGGCGAAACGGAAGAAAACTATTCCATCAAAGGCGTTATGGTTATCGACGGCGCAGACTATGAAATCCGCGGCGAAAGAAAGAACGAATCCGAAGAGGGAGAAAGCGAAACCGAAACCGAATTCGTGGTAATTCTCGGCGAAAATCGTTATATCCGCGTTGAACAGAGCGTTGAAACCGAAGATGGAGAATCGGAGCAGGAATACTGCTATTCGGTTTATGAAAACGGCAAACTCGTCGAGCGCAGCGGGTTCTCCTACGAAACCGAAGAGAACGAAACGGAATTGAAAATGACGTCGTTCAAGGACGGTAAAACGCAGGTTCTTTATTTCGAGAGAGAAATCGAAAAGGGTGAAGAAGTTATCGAAATTCACGTCGGCGACGGAAAACACGGAAAGGGTTATATCGTCCACATAGAAAAAGACGAAAACGGCGATAATCGCTACTCCTTCATTCCGACCGATTTTGACGATTGATTGAAACCGCAAATCTGCAGACCGTTGACGGCTATTGATTGAACCCGCAAATCTGCAATGGCTATTGATTGAACCCGCAAACCTGCAGACCGACAAAAACAAACTTCGGCAACCGCTGAAACGATTAAACAACTTAAAAATTCACGCAAAAATTTCGCCGTCATCGTTCATCGATGACGGCGTTTTGGTTGTCGACAAGTTCTGCTTGGATAACCGGTCTTTGCTTTAAATTCGTCCGAAAGCGGTCCTTAGCCGGGAGGGATTCGAACCCACAAGCCTTAAAGCCGTCTTTTTTGCCTGTTGCGGCAAATCTTTGCTTGAAGTACGTACAGTACGTCTGCGCAAATCTTCGTCACAACCGCCTAAAAAATACGGCTTTAAGGTGCTTCGCATTTTAACGGCGATAAATTTAGGAAAATCAAGGCAAACGAACGCGATAATACTTGCCGTATTATAAGCGAGTTTAACGCGGATTTTGCAAATTTTGCGCCGTTAAAACTTATGTGGTTCAAATCTCTCTCGGCTAAGGGGAAAAAGCGATTTAAAATCGGGTTGCGGCGATGCGGATATCTTCCGTTTTCAAAGTTCGACTAATACGGGAAAATTTCGGGATAACCGTTTTTTTGCCCGGAATTCTTTTCCGAATAAGGGATTTATAATCGTTTTCAGCGGTAAAAAGGGCGTTGAAATGCTTTTGTCGTCAAGGCGGACTTTCTTTTTTTCGATCTGTTGTCTTAGAAAAACAAAGGTATATTATATTTTTGGTGTTTACAAACGGGATCGGCTATGGCATAATGAAAACGAAAAGGGAACGCGATCTTCGCGACGGAGAAATCGACGGGCGAAATCGCAACGGAATACGACAAAAACGCAAATAAAACAAATAAAACAGAAAAAAGGAGAACGAAAATGAACTTTTTGAAAAAAGCGATTGCCTGCGCGCTGAGCGTGTTTTGCGCCGCGCTTGTCGGGTGTGGCGGCGGAACGGTTTCCGGCAGCGAAACGCCCGCAGAATCGGGTTCTGCGCCGGAAATGCAGAAGGAAACGATGCCGGATTACCTCGAAACGGCGGGAAAAGAAAAATTCACCATAGGTATGTGGGTAGGAATCCCCGAATACAAAACGTATACGGACGAATTCGGAAGAGTTTTGAGAACCGAAGCGTGGACGGACGAAGAGTTCGACGCGCAGTATAAAATGATTGCCGACGCCGGGTTTACTTTGGCTTCTACGCCGAACGGCTTGTTCTCTTCGGAACACATCGTCAGATTGTGCGAGGCGGCGGAAAAATACGGGCTCGGTCAACTCGTGTGGGATACGGAATTGAACAAGATTCTTTTCGATTCCGCGCTGACTGATGAGGAAGCGGCGGTGAAGATCAGAAGGGCGGTCGTCGATTATGCCGATTACGATAGTTTTTACGGAAACATGATCACGGACGAGCCGAACGCGAGCGAATTTCCTCGTCTTGCGAAAGCCGCGCGCAGATATAAGACGGCTTTGCCGGACAAAATGTTCTATCTTAACCTGTTTCCCGTTTACGCGACCAACTTGCAGACCGGTTGCGACGATTATGAAGAGTATCTCAGACAATACGAAACTCTGGATCTCGACTACGTTTGTTACGACAATTATCCTCTGAAAAAAGGCCCGGGCAATACCACCGTTTTAAAGGACGATTTCCTGTATAATATGCAACTTTGCAACAACATGCAGTCGAAACCGAAAACGTGGAGTTTTTTGCAGGCAATGGGTTTCAGCTCGATGAAAGAACCTGACTGCGAGGCAGATTTGCGCCTGCAACTGAACTGCGCTCTTGCTTACGGGCAGAAGGCAATACAGTGGTTCTGTTATTTTTCGCCCGGATACGGCGGATCGGAAAATTTCACGCCGGCGATTATCGCTCTGGACGGAACGCCGACCGCGAAATATGATTACGTGAAAACGGTTAACAACGAAATCGCCGCCTGGGGAGACGTTTATATGCGGTTTTCTCTGCAAAAAACGATGAACTTTATCGGCTCGGACAACGCGAAGGGAAGCAACGCCGCTTTTAACTATTACAAAACGGATAATTCCCATGCGAGGATAAGGAGTTTTTCGTGTCGGAAAGACGCGATCGCCGGCGCGTTCAAAGACGAGGAAGGAAGAGACGGATTTATGGTTGTGAATTACGACGCGCCGTCGTCCGAGGAAACAAATCGGATCGAGATCTTGTTTAATAACTGCACGAAGGCGATCGTGATCGGTCGGGACGGAAAGAAAACCGTGACCGAACCTCAGAACGGCAAACTGACGCTGGATCTGAAAGCAAGCGAAGGGGCGTTTGTCATCCCCCTTTATCTTTAAAATAAAAATACGGAGGAATCGGCATGAGAAAAATTTTATCGGCGGTTTTATGTCTTGCGATAGCCGCAGGGCTTACGGCGGGGTTCACGGCTTGCGGCAACAATCGGACGGACGTCGCAGGCGGCGTCGTGGTGGTGAACAACGGCGACAGAATCTACGCGGAAGGCGCGGATCCTTCTTCTTTGAGCGTGATAGATATCGGTTTCACGGAAGCGGGATTCGGCAGAGAATGGCTTGTTGAAATGGCGAAGAGTTTCGTGCTGAAAAACAAGGAATACGAGATCGACCTCGAGGGCGATCCGTCTCTCGCAAGTTCGCTTAAAACAAAACTCGAATCGGGTAAAAACCTGAGCGATTTGTATTTCCCGCTCAATTCCGCGTGGGAAAACTACGCTTCGCGCGGGTGGCTCGAGCCGCTTGACGACGTGTATTCCGAAAAAGTCGACGGGGAAAACGGAAAGACAATCGAAGAAAAAACGGACGCAAATTATAAAGACTACGCCCGTTATAAAACAAACGAAGGTTCGCATTATTACATCCTGCCCTGGAACGACACCGTTACCGGCATCGTTTACAACGTGAAGATGTTCGGGCAGTACGGTTGGGAGATTCCGGAAACCACGGACGAATTGGAAGAACTTTGCAAAAAGATTCTTGCCGACACGAACGGAAAGGTGAAGCCCTTCGCATACCCGGGGAAGATAGGCGGTTATTTCGATTATATCGGCATGACCTGGTGGATGCAGGCGAGCGGCGTGGACGGGGTGAAGAAATTTTTTGAATTCGGCTCGTCCGAAATTTACAATGCGACCGAACAGCCCGCCATCGGCAAAAAGCAGGCGCTTGAAGAGTTTTTGCGGTTTTACGCTCCCGAAAAGGGATATTGTATTCCGGGAAGCATGGGTAAAGACCACACTTCCTCGCAAATGGACTTTATCGGCGGCGCCGCGGCGATGATTCTTAACGCGAACTGGCTCGAGTGCGAGATGAAAACGAACATGTCGGAAGATTTCACGATGGGCATGATGAGCGTGCCTTATATTTCCACGGCAAAAAAGGACGAAAACGGCAATTACGTTAAGGTGAATTACACCGCGCCGCCGGATTATATTTTCATTCCGAAGGGCGCGGCGAACAAGAGCGGAGCGAAAAAATTTCTCGCGTATATGCAGAGAGACGATATGCTTTCTCTCTACACGAAGATTACGGGCAGTCCTCGTCCGTTCGGATACGATCTGACTGCGATAGAAGGTCTCAGCAAATTCAACGACGACGTTATGAAAATCCGTTCGGAAAGCGCGACTTTCTTCGATTATTCGAGAGCGGGCGTGTATATGTACGGCTACGCGCAGAAATACATAGGCGGGCAACCTTATTCGGCGTTGATCCGCGGCGAAACGACTCCTTTACGGTTCTGCAACGTGGAATACGTCGAAGCGGACAACAACTGGGACGACTGGGTTGCGAAGTCGAATCTGTGAGGCGGCGATGACAAACGATATTGCAAAAGAAAAGCGCAGGCTCGCGTGGAAACGCAGGCTGTTTATCGCTTCGTTCATCACCGTTCCGCTGCTGCACTTTCTCATATTCACGTTTTACGTCAACGTGGATACGTTCGCGCTGTCCTTTCAGAAATTCAGCAATTCGGAGGGGAGATACGTATTCGTTAAATTTCTTAATTACGAGGAGTTTTTCAAATCGTTTTCTTCGCCCGGGAGCGTTATGGGCAAAGCGATCGTCAATTCGGTGTTGTTTTTCGTGGTGAACGATTTCGTTATCCTGCCGCTTGCGTTTGTTTCGGCGTTCTTCATGTATAAGAAAATGCCGCTTGCGGGTATGTTCCGCGTTCTGTTCTTTCTGCCGTCGATTATATCTACGGTCGTTCTCACGATGTTGTTTTCCTTTATGTTTGACAGCCGTATCGGCATCGTCGATCCCTTTTTGAGGCTGATCGGGCTGGAAAGGGTTATTCCCATACTCGGCTGGTTCGGCGACGTGAAAACGGCGATGCCTACCGTTCTGATTTATTGCGTGTGGGCGGGCGTAGGTTCGAACGTTATCCTGATTTCGGGCGCTATGAGCCGGATTCCGACGGAAATGATCGAAGCGGGCAGGCTCGACGGACTTGGGATTTTCCGCGAAATGTTCGTGATCACTCTTCCGCTCACCGGGTCGCTCATGGCAACCCTTATGATGATGGGCGTTCCCGTAATTTTCACCCTGTTTCTGCAGCCGATGCTTCTTACGAACGGCGGACCGGACGGGGCGACCTATACAATCGGACTTTATATCGTGAACGCGATCAGAACGGAGGGGAGCCTTACCACGGGCGCGACGATCGGCGTGATATGCGCCGCCGTCGGAACACCGATCGTGGTGTTGCTCAGAAAACTGGTGGAAAAGGTTTTCCCCGCATACGAATATTGAGTCCGCCGACGATTGCGGTGTCGGCATATGACGGAAAGCGGCGGGATCGCCCTGCCGCCGGATAAAACAAGCGGAGAAAATCCGCATATAAAAAATAGTATATAAAAAATAACCGAAAGCCGGACGCAGACGAATGGCTTTCGGGTAAAATATCGGGAGGAAAATTTTATGAAGAAACTTTTATCGAAACTTGCCGTTTGCCTGATAGCAACGGCGCTCGTCCTTTCGCCGCTTGTCGGCGCAAGGCAGGCGAAGAAGGCCGACGCGGCGACGAAACGCACCGCCGTGGTTACGAGCCTTCTTACGAACAAAGGCAAAATCAACGCCGCCGACTGGACGGTTGTGGGGGATAAGAACAACATCGACGTCTCGAACAACGGCAAAGTGTTCAAAGTAACGAACGCGGCGTGGCCGGGATATCGTATTTTCCCCTATGCCACCGTTCCCGCAAACACCGGATATTTCGTGGAGATGGACGTTCTGAAAACGAACCCCGCGACAACGAAACTCAATCTTTCCGGTTACGTTACTAACTTCGGAAACGGCGCGGCGAGCAACATTTATCTTTCGTCGATCGGAATAGACGTCGGCGCGGGTACGAACTACGGCTCGAACGGCGACGGAAAAGCGGTGTGGAACGCCGTGAATACCACGCTCGAAGCGGGTTATCGCTATCGTTTCTGGTTCCGCATCAATCCGGAAGATTCTTCGCGCGGGGATTTAATCATCTATAAAAAATCGTTGGCGGACGAAAACGCCGATTACGCGGAGGGGTGCGTTCTCTACAAACTTTGCACCTTGACCGAGGAGGCTCATTACGCGCACGTTTATTTCGAAGGGGATATCGTGATCGATAATTTCGCCTTAAGAAAAGAAGACGGAACGGCGATTTTCGAAAGCGATTTTTCGGACGCGAACGTGTTCGATACCACGGGCGTTCCGCAGGACGGAAAACTGTATAAAAACGGCGGAAACATAGTGAACGATTCTTATCTCAGACTTTCCACGGCGGATAAACTCGTTTCCGCGTTGAAAGTGACGGCGGGCGAAGGACTTGAAAACGTAATGGATCTCGAAACGCAGATCAAGGTTACTTCCACGGCGGGGAAAGCCGGAATCGTCCTCGGAATGAAAGACGAAAACGTGTCTTTCGGCGACGAGTCGGCGGCTACGCTCGCGTTTGAAAACACAGCAAACAACGATAACTCCGTAACGACGAAAATGAGCTTGATTTCCGGCGGAAAGACGAGCGAATCGACCGATCTCGGCGTGATGAGCGACGATATGCATTCGTTAAAACTCATAGGAAAAGCGGACGGCAGACTGATCGTTTATAAAGACGGCAAGGAAGTCGCGACATATTCGGGCGTCGGTTTCGAAGGGTACGCAGGCATAATGACCGACGGAACAGCGGGCGCGGAAATCTCTTTCAGCCCCGAGTTTACGATTAACGCTTATAAAAAAGAAATCGGCACCGGAAAAGATCTCGAAAACAACTTCAACACGGGGTATATCAATCCCGAATACTATGAAAACGATACTCACAACGCCGTATCTCTCGGCAATAACGCTCACGGAATAGTCGCGAAAGACGGTATTTTAAAATTCGACGGAACGAGCGACGGTACGCATTTTGCGATAAACGGCGTTTATGCCGATTTCATCCTTCAGTTCGACTGGATTAACTACGCGTGGGCAGATCGCCCGACGGACGGCAACGGGAACGTAAGTTTTACCGCGAAACCCGCAAGCGGAGTCGGTACGGAACTTTATTCTCCTCTCGGCGTTTCATTCGGCAAAAAGGAGCCGACGGCTGGCTGGAACGACACGAAACTGCTTAGGTTGTTCGATACGTATAACCTCATACAGTTTATCAATTCGGACGAAACGGGGCTTGCGTACAACGAAACGATGGGAACGGGACTTGCCGCCGATCAGGTGACGCAAATCCGCGACGGAAAGATTAATTTCTACGAAGAAACCGTCAACGTCAAGATCGTCGCGAACGACGGCTTGCTCGAAGTTTACGGCGTCGTGATGAAAAACGGCGCGCCCGACGGCGAACACAAACTGCTTGCAAGTTTCGGATACGAAAATTGTACGGGATATATCTCCCTTTCCACGTCCGAAGCGGGCTATTTCGGAATCGACAATCTCAGAGTTACAAAGACGGACGGCTGGACGGCAGAACAGTACGCTTCTTACGAAAACTTCAAAACGATTGCCGACGAAAAGAAACCGGAAACGCTTGTCGCCCCCGTTCTTTCCCGTTCGGATAAAAAAGTAACCTGGGAAAGCGTCACCGGAGCAACCGGATATATCGTTACGGTGAACGGCGTTGCCGGCGAGAAAATCGAAGGTACGGAATATATTCTTTCCGCGACCGAAGCGGGCGAGTACACGATCACGGTGAAAGCCGTGGGCGACGGAAAGGCTTATTTCGACAGTGAAGAAAGCGCGCCTGTCACGATCGAAATCGCGAACAAAGAAAGCGTAAACAAACCGGAAAGCGGTTCTTCGGGAGAGGAATCGGGCAAAGAATCGGGCGGATGCTTCGGTAGTTTCGGCGCTCCCGGCTTACTCGCGCTGGCGGCTTTTGCATCCGGGCTGATCGTAACAAAAAAGAAAGCGAAATAACTGACACAAACTCCGCGGTTGCCGCAGGGAAGAGAAAACTTCTCTGCGGCGGGCGGCGGAGGAGGAGAAGAGCAGATTGAAGAACTCATATAAAATCAAAAAATTCACCTCGGGGGAAAAGGTGGCGATATGGATCATATTCGCCGTGTTTTCCCTGTACGCGGTCACGTTGGTGTTTCCGTTTGTGTGGTGTTTTTACAATTCATTCAAGACAAATCCTGAGTTTTTCGGGGATATCTGGTCCATGCCGGAAATATGGCTGTTTTCAAATTGGAGCGATGCGATTCACCTGTCGGTAAGCGGCGTGAATATCATCGGTATGTTTGGCAATAGCACGATTATCACCGTGGTTAACACGTTTATCAGCATATTTGTTTCCGCAATGACGGCTTACATAATTGCAAAATATAAGTTCCTCGGCAGTTCTGCGTTTTACGTAACCGCGCTCGTGCTTATGATGATTCCGTCCGTCGGCTCAATGGCGGCAACGTATAAAATGTACAACGATATCGGATTGTACGATACTTATATCGGCATCTTTATCGGCGCGTTCGGCGGGTTCGGATCGAGTTTCGTTCTCCTGTACGGTTTCTTCAAAAATCTCGACTGGAGTTATGCGGAAGCCGCTTTTATCGACGGCGCGGGAGATTACGTCGTGTTTTTTAAAATTATGCTCCCCATGGCGATTCCGGGGCTTGTTTCGGTCGCTATATTATCCGCGATCGGCGTGTGGAACGATTATTTCACGATATATATGTTCGCGCCGTCAAAAGTGACGATCGCCGTCGGATTGCAAGGGCTGATCTCGCGGATGCAATTCAAGGCGAATTACCCCCTGTTGTTTGCGGTGATGATCATGTCGATCATTCCCGTCATCACGGTGTTTTCAATCTTTCAGAAAACGATAATGCAGAACACGACGATCGGAGGCGTCAAAGGTTAATGAATCCATTCAATCAGAAGATGTCGGAAAAACTCGGCGGGTTTCCGATCGGCGTGTGGGTACCTTATTACCGGAGCGATTTTTCGGCCGATTACCTCAAGGAGATTCGTTCTTGCGGCGTGAATTTCGTACCGAGTATTTCCAGCGGAGAGGAAGAGAGGAAAGCGATTGCCGCGGCGGGGCTGAAAGTTCTCCTGAACGACGACCGCGTTACGTATTGCAACGTTACGGGAATCGGCAGGCTGAAAGAATGGCTTTCCGAATATACGCAGGACGAGAACGTGATCGGGATTTTCGTATGGGACGAACCCTCTCCCGCAATGATGAGGATATGCGGAGCGATCAACGAAACGGTGCAGTCGATCTGCCCGGAAACTTTCGGGTTTATCAACCTTCATCCCGAATATTCCGACCGGGAAAAGCAGAGAGACGGCAAAACGTATGAAGAATACCTTGATTTTTTCGTTAAAACCTGCGCGCCGAAAGTAATCTGTTACGACAATTATCCTTTTTATAAAGACGGATTCCATGCCGATTCTTTCTTTTCAAATCTTTCCGACATCGCCGCCTGCGCCCGAAAAAACGGACTTCCTTTCTGGGCGTTTATTCAGAGCGCGTCTTTCGGCGAAAACGTAAAACCTTCTGCCGCGCAGATGCGTTTTCAGGTGTTTGCGACGCTTGCCTACGGCGGGCAGGGAATTTTGTATTTCACCTATAGAGAGGTCGTTCACGAAAACGGTTTCAGCGCGGGACTTCTCGATCGCGAAGGAAAGAAAACCGATCTGTACTTCTGCGCGAAGGAAATCAATGCCGACGTTTCGAAAATGGGCAATCTTCTTCTTTCGCTGAAACATACGGGGGTTGCCGGAACGGGAAAATATCGTCGTTTTTCAACGTCGGAATCGCCTTGCGAGGGAAAGGATCTTTTCATCGGATTGTTTTCCGGGGAAAACGGCGATTACGCTTTGGCGGTGAACGGGGATTTCGAGAATGAAACCGTGATAACGTGCGGCGGAAAAAAATATATGCTCGCCGCGGGCGGCGGAACGCTGATAAAACTTTGATCCTTTTTTTCGATTTTTCGGTTGTGACGGAAGAAATTGTGTGTTAGAATGGTTGTAACGGATGATTTTCGTTTTGTCCGTTAATTGTCTGCGCGGGCGCGCGGTTTATGCCGGGCGGACAACGGTTTGTATTATTCCCGACCGGAATGCCAGACAAGAATAATACGAACCCTGCCAAAACGCAGAAAAGGAGAAAATCGTTATGAAATTCGTTAAAATTTCCGCAAAGTCCCTGCCGAGGGTGATGTATGCCCACGAGTGCGTGATCAGCGATATCAAGTGTAAAGCGCGAATCAACAACTATCACGAATTGACGTTTGTGGAAGAGGGCAGAATGCGCGTGCGATGCGACGAACTCGGGCTTGACGAGGTTATCGGCGACGGCGGTTTTTTCTTCGCTCCCGCCGATATTGCTTACGAAACGTCTATCGAAGGACGTTTCCACCACAGTTGCATGGCTTTTTTCGACGACGATACCTTTTCGGTCTGCAACGAAAACGAAGTGGTATACCGCAAAAGCGACAACAGGGTGTTTATAGCCCTGGAGGATATGTATATCCCCGTAGTCGGGAAAACATCGGGGTTCAGGACAAAAACCGTTCTCACGCGCATTATCGAAGGCGTGAACGGCGGAAACGAGGAGTACGCCAACCTAAAATGCTCGTGCCTTGCTTTGGAACTTCTGCTGTCCGTTGCGAAAAAGGAAGGGACGGAAACCGAACTTCCAAGCGACGGATATTATGCGGACAAAGTCAATAAATACATCGCGCAGAATTATAACGATCCCGACATCTGCATGAATATGATTGCGGAAAACGTAGGGCTTCATCCGAACTATATGAGTTCTCTTTACAAAAAGGTTACGGGCGAAAGCGTGATGTCGGTCGTGCGGAGCATGAGGATTTCTCAGGCTAAAAATCTTTTGCGACTCAACAAATATCTCGTGAAGGACGTTGCGCGGATGGTCGGATTTTCCGATTGCAATTATTTCTCCGTCCTTTTTCATAAAGTCGTCGGCGTGAGAGCCGAGGAGTATTATAAAACGTAAAACCCGGAAACACAACGCCTATGTCGGCTATGGTTTGTTTTAATATTGACCGGCATGCCGATCAAGATTCGTTTTAATCCTGTCCGGCGTGGATACCGATAAAGAAAACTCTGCGCGCCGAATCGCGAAAACGAAAGAACGAGAGAACGGCGCGTGAATAGTATATAAAAGCGTAAAGTCGGTCTATAAGTCGATAAACAGCGATAAAATTCTATGCGCGCTTCGGCGGTCGGCAAAAAAGCGAGCGGGGCGGCGAATTTTTTAATTCGCCGCCCCGCCTTGTTTTTGAAAAACTTATCATTCAAATATAAAATTTTCGATTAATCGACTTATAGCCGCTTATTTAAGATATTTCAATAGCGTATTATAGCCGTTTTCGTCGAGATTTTCGACAATGAAAGCCTTGTCCTTGACGGCTTGCTCCGCGGCTTTTTCGCCAAGACCGACGTAATACTTGTAGAGCGCCCTGAACTTATTGCCGTAATAAGCCGCGTATTCTTTGGTGAGTTTTTCGTCATACTTAACGCCGTTCGCCTCGCTCGCCTTTATCTGCGCGTCGTATTTTTCTTTCTGAGCGCGGTTATATTCGTCGACTTTTGCTTTTTCGGCGTCGCGTTTTTCGGTGACCTTTTCGATTTCGGCTTTTATTTTCTCGGCGGTTTCGGCGTCGAGATTTTTTATTTTGCGGTACAATTCGTCGTTCGCGTCGTCGACGTTCTGCCTTAACGTTCTCTTTTTGTCCTCGGCGGAATCGGTTACGCTTGTTTTTCCCGCGTCGAGTGCGTTTTTAAGCGCTTCTGCTTCGCCGCCGAAGACAGAGGATCTTCCCATTCCTCTTTTCACCATTGAGTTTTTGACGGTTTCATATTCGTCGGCGTAATCCGAATCGAGTTTTGCGAGTTTGTCTTTTTTATCGGTTTCGGCTTTGGTTATTTCGTCGGCGAGTTTTCTCACGGAAACGTTGTTCTTTTCCGTAAGATCCTCTTTTTCGCGGCTTAGAGCGGGTTCGTATTTATCCGTCGCCTCTTTCTTTATTTCTTCGTCGGTTTTTCCGTTGAAGTCTTTCGGCTCGTAATCTTTTATCGTCACGCCGCCGAAAGTGTGTTCTTTGTTGTTTTCGTAATCTTTTTTCAGATTGTCCAACTCGTTCTGAAGTTCGGTTTTCTTGTCCGCAGCGCTTAAAGCGGTCGCCGAATTATCGCCGGCGGGTTCTTTGCCGAACACCTTTTTCAAAGCGCGGGTTACTGTTTTTTCAAAGTTTTTGTATTGAGTTTCTTTGTCCTCGTCCGCAATTCCCGCGGCGCTGAGAAAATCGCGCAGTTTAACAGATTTTTTCATTTTTTGTCCTCCGATGAAATTATTGTTGTGATTTTTGTATCACGACGGGTTTTCCGTTCTCAAGTCCCGCCGTGATTGTTTCGGATTCCGCGACGGGCGAGCGATCGTAAACGACGTTACCGGGCAGAAGTCTGATTCCGGATCTTGTCGCAATGCAGGTTTTCGCGTCGTCTTTGTCGCCGTTTCTGAGCAATAAGACGTTCCTGTCGGTATATCTGAGTTCCGGCGCGACGGCTTTTCCGAGAATCGTTATCGTACTCGATATCACGCCCGAAACGGTTTTCCGCGCCAGAAAATTCCCGTGAACGTCTTTCGTTATAAGGTCGCCCCCGCCTTTGCAGAACGAAGCGTAAGCCTCGCTTATATGCGACGTTTTTGAAACCGCGACGCCTAATTTGCCGCTTGTCAGCGAAGCCATGCTCATATAATTGTTTTTTATAAAGTAAAACCTGAATTTCACGTTGTTCATCAGCACGCCGCAACTATAATCGAGTGTGTCGTCAAGCAACGTCGTTTCGCCTGTCGTCGGGCTTACTTTGAAAATAAACCGCGTGCCGGAAAACCTTTTGCCCGAAACGTAAATCAAAGATTCCTTCGACGAGTAAGTCGCGCTGTTTGCAATCAGTCCGCAGAGATGAAACTTCGCGTCGAATTGTCCGTCGGCGTATTTGTAAACGCTCAGAGCGTCGCCCCGGGAAACGGCGAAAAAGTCGCTCCCGAGATAGTATATTCTTTCCGGTTTTTTTATTTTTCTAACGTATCCCGTAACGGTGAGAGTGACGGTCATATTCGACGTCGCTCCGCCGACGACCGCGTAAACGACGTTTTCGCCGTTCTTTGTTTTAACGTCGCAGGTAAGCGGAAAATCGCCGTCCCCTTTTTCGCATATTCTGATTCCGTTGAGATATATTTCCGCGGTGACGGAATTTGTTCCGTCGGCGGTCGAGCCGTCCGTCGTCGAGCCGTTGCCGGATCCCGCAGCCCCGTCCGCGCCGCCGAAAGCGGCGGAAAAAGTGAACGTTGCTTTATCGCCGCACGCCTCGAATTTTATTCCTTTTTGCAGAACGTCGCCGTAGAGCAGACCGATCGTTTCCGTTTCGGATATGGTGGTCACCTCGTCGAGCGTCGCCTGCTTTTCGTCTGCGGAAATACGTTTTTCGTTTTCGGTGGCTTTGTTGTAGGCGATTCGTCCGTAACCCGTTCCGTTGGGGTTTGTTTTGCGGATATCCGCGTATTTTTCGGTTTCGTATTTCATGAATAATACTCCAGTTTAAGTTCGGGCGCGGCGATGCGGGCGTCAACGCTTTTCGCGTCGAACCTCAGTTTGAATTTAACGCCTTTAAGGTTCGGCTTCAGAACGATCGGCTTGTCGCTCCCTTCCGTAACGTAAGAGTGTTTCACTCCGTCCACCGTAAACGAAACCGTCGCTTTGCTCTTGGAATAAAACGTGAATTTCGTGAGGGTTTTGGGCGCGGGAACGCCGAAGTCGCTTTCGCCGTTTTCCCAGATCATTTTGAGCGGATTGCCGTAAAGGAGTTTATCCTCGGTGTTCAGCGCGCAAACTCTGTTTAAAACCGGCGAAGTTCCGTAAAGTTGATAATTTCCGTCGCAGTCGATTATCATAAAATCGCTCAGCGTCGCGCCGTTTATCAGCACGGCTTCGAGCGTTCTCGGATCGAGCCTGAGAACCTGAACGGTGTTCACGTTGTCGTAATAAACTTTGACGCGTATATAGGCGTAGCCGTTGAAATACATTCCTTTAACGTAAACGTAGTCGGCGGCGAGCCTTTTTTCAAACCCGGCGGATATTTTCTGCGTGCTTACTCCGTCGAAACGGTATAACCCGTTCGTCGCCATAAACAGAATACAGTCGCCGCAGACGATTACGGAATCGGCGAAAATTCTGCCCGAACTGATAAACAGGTTGGTTGCGGAAAATTGCCGTTGGTCGGTGTACGCCGAAATTCTCGTTATTCCGAAACTCCTGAAAACGTAAAGATAATCGCCGAAACTCACCACTTTGATCAGGTCGCCGCCCGGGTCGTCCATTTCGATGAAGCCCGCTTCGGTGAGCGAAACGTTCCAGTTTGTCGGGTTGAAGTCGTCGGAAAACCAGAGCGTGTTTCTGTAACCGGGGGTGGTGACGAAAAGTCTTTCGAAGTGAATACACATCGAGGTGATTTCGGGCGCGTCGGGAACGATCGTGAGTTTCGTTCCGTCGAAAATACAGATTCCGCCTCCGCTTTTTGAAAATATCATCACGTTTCTGCCGTTGTAATTGTACGGAACTCCCACGGGGTCGGAATCAAAAGTCGTCGCGGTCAGTTTTGTGAACGTTCCTCCGCCGAAAGGGCAGACGTAGAGATATTTATCTTCGCAGTAAATCAGGACTTTGTGCGTGGGATTGTTTTTGATGTCGTAATTTTTGAAAAGGTAACATTTGCGAATCATTATGCCGGCGGGGCAAACGTATTCTTCGAGAACGTCGAACCCTTCCCCGGGGACGAGCGTGCCGTCCGTCGGGTCGAAGTTTTCCATCGTCCTCGGATAAACGAATCCGTCGGGCGCGGTGGCGAGAACGTCGTTGAAGCCCCTTATCGGGTCTATCTTAACGGTGAGTTCCCGCGGGGATTTTATTTTCGTTTTTCTCGCGGTCATTTCCACACCCTCGAAGTCGTTATTTTTCCCGCTCTTTTCTTCGGTTGAATTATCCCGGCGACAGCGTTTTTGAACTTGCTTTCCCAGTTTGCCGCTTCGGAATATCTCCCGCCGATCATGCAGTATTCCGCCGCGATTCCGTAGCAGAAAACGGTTTTGCCCAATGGCGTTTTTTCATATTCGAAATCGCCGTCCGCGGTTTTTTCGGACGGGATGTAATCGTATACGACGGTGAGTTCCCCTGCGACTTTTTCCGTTTCGAGATAGCCCTCTCCCACGGAGAAGACGAGGGCGACTCCGCTTTGCGCGCGCACGCTTTTTATTCTGAGCGGCGTTTCGGAAAGGGTTGAAAAAAGCGTTTTGCCGGGCTGTATCGTTTCCTCTTTCGTTATAGGGTAGTATGCGGTCGCCACCTCGGCAAGAGTGTCGTTATAACACTTTAAAAACACGTCCGTTTTCGCTTTGTTTTCGCCCGAAAGTTCCTGCGTTGCGTCGGAAAGCGCGGCGTAAAGCGTTTCGTCGCCAAGGATTCTCGCGGTGTCTTTTATAATGTCTTTTATGGTCATTTTCGTCCTCCTTTTTAGCCGCAGGCGGTCGCTTTAAAAGCGACCGCCTGCGGCTCTTCCGATAAAATGATGATTGTCAGAAATCGTCGTTTATCGGCTTATACGGCAACTTATGCCGTTTGATGAGTGATTTTCCGGCGGTTTTACGCTTCGGTTATGCCGGAGAGCATCGCCTGACCGCACGGTCTGGAGCAGATGAGTTCGGCGTATTTGACGAGCGTGGCGGTGTAAGTGGCTTTGCCCGCAACCTGTTTGATAACCTTTCCGTCGTCGCCCTCGAGCCACTGCCAGTCGCAAAGTTGATGAAGAGCAAAGTCGTCGGTGTTCAAAAGGTACATCGTTCCGCTCGGGCAGAATCTGTCCGAAACGATGGGAATACCGTTGTAAGTGAGGGCTTTGAAGCCGCCTTTGAGGTTTTCCACGTCGAGGTTTCTCTTGTAGGTGGCGAGGTGTTTCATAAACGCTCTCTTAACGCCGGCGGAGCAGATGATGAAGTTGATTTTGCTGCCGGTGTTTTCGTCGACGTAGTCTATCGCTTCCTGGATCGCGGTTTCGCTTATGTCGCCGACGGAAGTTTTCATGTAGGGAACGAGCCATTTGTTGTTCGCTCTGTTCAGTCCGTAAATGTTGCCCGTGGAGGCGAAAATCGCTTTAAGACCGGTGAGTTCCTGCTTGTAAGAACCCTGAACGGTTACGAGCGAGTTCGCGGGAACGGTGGTGGAAGTTACGCCCGCGCCGTCGATGGTGAAGGTGTTGTTTGCTTTGTCCACGTCCTTAACTCTTCTCGTGCCGACGGTGAGTTTCGCGCCGTCCGCGCCGTAGAAGTCGATCATCATGCCGGGTACGACGGATTTGACGTCGGCGCAGGTGATCGTGTTGTCCTTAACGGAAGACACCTTGGCGATTACGCCCGTTCCGTCGCCGAAGAGCATTCTGCCCATGTTGAGCGCGGAAGATTTGACGAGTCCTTCCATTTCGGCGTTGAGAAGGTTGACGAACGCGCCCGCATCCGATGCTGACGCCCTCATCGCTTTATCCGAAATTTCGATCGTGCCGTAAAGGTTTTTAAGGGTGCAGACGAGTTGCTCGTAGTTATTCCCCGCGGAAATAGGCAGATCGCCGTCCTCCGTGCCTGCGCCGATACCGCCGTTAACGCCGTACTGCGCGAGTTTTCTTACTTCCTTGCCCCAAACGTCCGAAGAGGTCTGCTTGATCCTTGCGAGGAAGGGGTTGATTTCGGTGTTGAGTTGCTCTGCAACCACGTCGAGATAGAGTGTTTTAAGCGCTTTGTCTGCGCTGCTGATTGTTACCATATTTTATTCCTCCGATTAATAATAGATTTATAGCATTTATCGATTTATAGCCCGAGATTTGTTTTAACGAGCCTTCCGGCTTCTTCGAACGTTCTCGGTTTTTTCGGCGGCGCGGTCACCGCCGTTCCGAACACCGGCGGCGCGATCGGTCTGTTTTTGAACACGCGCAGAAGATACGCTTTAACGGCTTCTTCGGCGTCGATGGTTTCCGTCTTTTCGCTCGTCGGGTTTTGTTCCCGGACCTCGCCGCCGTCGCTTGTTTTCGCTTCGGCGGGCGGGGTTAGGTTATTTTCTTCGGGCGGGATTGCGTCCTCGTCGCCGCCCGTAAGAATGTCATAAACGTCTTTTTCTTTTTTCGCGGCGTTCTCCGCGGTAAGTTTTTCCGTCGCGTCGTTTTCGGCGGCAAATTCTTTTTCCGCCGGGTTTATCGTCGCGTCCGCGTCGTTTGTTGCGGCGTCGTTTACCGTAACTTTCTTGTCCGCGGCGGCTGTATTCGCCGCAAATTCTTTGTCTGTCGCGGCTATCTGCGCCGCAGAGCCGTCCCCTGAAATTTTATCCTTTCCGGAGGAAGCGCAAAGCCGCGTTATTTCCTCGTTCTTCTTTAAAATTTCTCCCTCGAGTTCCCTGAGTCTTATGCTGCGTCTGGTAAATTCGGACTCAAGATTCCCGTACGCCTTAAGAAGCGACTTCACGTCCTTAAATTTTCCCAACGAGATTTCGGTTGCCGCCGCGCCTTCGTCTTTTTTCGCCTCCGCGACTTGCGCCGCAACCTCCGTTTGTTCGTTACCTGTTTGTTTAATATCGTTTCGCTCCATATTCCCGTTTCACCTCGTGTAGTTTATTTGATGTTTATTTCGTTGCCGATTTCGACGGCGTTTTCTTCCGCCGCCAGGGCAAGTTTATGCCGTCTTAAATGTTCCACGGCGTTTTTCTTCGTCGTTTCGTTTTTTCTCACCGCTTCGCTTTCGGCGGAGAGCAAAAACCTCGTGTGTTCCGCAACGTGCAGTTTGTGGTCGTCGTATTCGTCCGCGTCCATGGGTTGCTTAAAGCCGGTAAGGTTTTCTTCCGCGGCTTTGTTTATGTGCAGGCTCTCTATGTCGAGCGTGTTGTCTATCGAACCGAAGCCGAGAATTTCAAGCACTTTCGCCTTCGTTCTTTCGGACATTTTTCCGCTGGCATCGGAAAGCAAACCCGCGCCTATAAGTTCGTAAACCGCGCTTTTCTTCTGAGCGGGCGTAAACGAAAGTTCGCTTTCGGTGTCGAAAACCACGTCGTCCGAACCTATGTCGGAAGAGTTGAAATAGTGCAGTTCCACTTTGCCGTGATCGCCCGCCGTTCGCATAAGCCTCGTGTCGGTCGCGAATTGTTTGAAAAGCCTTATTATATGCTTTGCCGTTTCCTTTTCGGCGGCGCGGATATTTTCCGTAACGGAATTAAGCCTTGCGTCCTCCTGTTCGATGAGAAGTTGCAACGCCACGCCGGAAGTCCCCGCGGCGAAGTCAGCCGACCTTGTGAATTCGCTCACGCCGCTTAAGAGAATGAATTCGCTTAAAAGTCTGTCTTCCTCTCTGTTGAGGTCGGTCGGGATCGCGCCCATTCCCATAAGCGACGGCGGGGTAGAACCCTGTCTGTAAACGATGATTTTTCCGGGCGAAAGTCCTTCTTCCGCGAGTTCGTCGGTGTCCACCGAGCCGTCCTCCACGGCGACGACGCCCATCGTGAGCCTGTTGAGAAATTCCTGTTTGCGGTTTTTCACGGCGTTGTAGGCTTTCTGAACGGGGATAAGTCTTTCCACCATCGAAATGCCGAAAAAGCAGCCCGATTTGTCTATCGAATTCTGTTTTACGAAGGGGAAAGTTCTTCTTCCTTCCACGCCGTTCGCGTAGGGGAGTTCGCCCATGAACAAAATTGCCTTTTCGCAGGCGATGATAAGTCTGCCGTTCGGGAATTCCGAAGAGGGGCGTTCGTATTTTTCGACGACGAGCGCGCTGTCGTGCGCGACGGATTTTCCCGCAACGCCTTTATACGCGCCGTAAACGTCCACGTCCGAGCCTTCGGTTTTTATGCCGTAAAGTCGTTCGATGTCCGCAACTTTCATCGCTCTCGCCCTTATGATGCTCTCGCATTGTTCAACCGTTTCGTAGCAGAGCGAATCGGGGTAAATCTCGAACGGAGAAACGGATTCCACCGTTATATCGCCCTCGTAAACGTGAGTTCCGTTCACTTCGCCGAGCAGTTTGCCCGCGTTCGGGTTCCATCCCACGAAGTAAAATCCCGTTCCGCACGATTCGCTCCAGCCCGTCGTCTTTGAAATTACGTCCTCGAGTTTCAATCTCTGATAGGTCGAATTCACGAGTTCGGTTGAAAGTTTGGCGTTTTTGATGTCGCTTTCTTCCGCGCCGGCGGCTCTCACGCTCATAACGGGGCGTATTCTCGTGAGCCTTGCGATTCGGGAGTCGATTATCGGCGCGATGTGATTGAACACGCTTCTGTTCTGCCAATAATAGAATTTTTCCTCTTCTTCCACCTCGCCGCGCGGAGTTATTTCGCAATACTGATTGCCGTGAAGATATTCGAGGTCGAGTTCCCATTGTCGCTCGAGATCCCGTCTTTCTTCCTGCCTTTTGTAGAAATCGGAGAAAACGTCGCGCAGAATTTCGTCGTACGTTTTATCTTTTTCCGATATCTTTCGCTTTTTGATCTGTTCGCCGATTGTCATTTTTCGGTTTGTCCTCCAATAATTTTAGTAGTCTTGATTTTTCTTTTTCAAGGTCGTCGTCGGAAATTTCCGCGATATCCCCGTCGTCCGCGGTTATGCCGAACAGGAGTTTTGCGGCGGAAATGTCCGGCGGAACGGATTTTTTCGTCACTTTTCGTTTGGTGAGTTTAAGTTCGTCCTCCGTTTCCGCAAACTCTTCTATCGTTTCCGTCGTGTCGTAGCCGATAGCGCGTTTAACGAGCGCCTTTTCGATTTTCTGTCTTGTTTTCTCGTCCATATTTCTAAGGAGCCGAGAATGTCTTAGCCGGATTCCCGGGCTTGATAAAATCCCGATTCCTCTTTTCGATCACCCCCGAAGCAGTTGAATTTGGCGCAAGTATAACCGAGAAATCGCAACAATCAAGACATTTGGGAACTTAATCGGAAAAATTTTTTTCGGGAAAGGCGGATAAACGGTTGCAATAACGAAAAAAATATGCTATCATTAACAGGCTTGAATCAGAAATCGACTTACGGCCTCATGGTCAAGCGGTTAAGACGCTGCCCTCTCACGGCAGAATCTGCGGTTCGATTCCGCATGGGGCTACCAAAAAAACGCGAAGCCAACACATCAGGTGTTGGCTTCGCGTTTTTTGTTGCCCCTGAGCGGAATCTACGCGGCAAACTACGTTTGCCGTCGTTCGTATTCGCGTAGCGAATCTTGCCGAGGGATTCCCGCTTGCGGGAAACGGCAAATTCCGCATATGATTATAAACAAAAAACATTTGGAATCCACGCGGCAAACGAAGTTTGCCGTCGTTCGTATTATTTCCGCGTCAGCGAATCTTGCCGAGGGATTCCCGCATGCGGGAAACGGCAAATTCCGCAAATGATTACAAGCAAAAAGCATTTGAAATCTACGCGGCAAACGAGGTTTGCCGTCGTTCGTCAATTTGCCGCAAGGCAAATTCTTGCCGAGGGATTCCCGCTTGCGGGAAACGGCAAATTCCGCATGGGGCTACGGTATGATTACAAAAAGTTTTTGGAGTCCGCGCGGCAAACGAGGTTTGCCGTCGTTTGTCAATTTGCCGCAAGGCAAATTCTTGCCGAGGGGCTCCCGCATGCGGGAAACGGCAAATTCCGCAAATGATTACAAACAAAAAGTTTTTGGAATCTACACGGCAATCTGTTTCGTCGTCCGTCAATTTGCCGCAAGGCAATTTTTTACCAAAGAACATAATTCATCGGCATTTTTGTGGATAATCCATTTGACTTTTCCGAAATCCTATTATATAATTGAAACATAAAATCATCAATACAAAACAGGAGAGAAATAATATGGCATTTTCTGAATTTCTTGACGGCAGACGCAACGCCGCAAAGGAACTCGTTAAAGAACTCGGCAACAGTTTCTCTTACGTCAGCGTTTTAGGTACGGACGTGAGAGCCTCGCTGTATACCGCCGACTTCAAATCGTCCAACGCGCGCGACGGCGCGGGAGAGTGCGGCTTCGCGCTGAGAATGTGGAACGGCGGAGCGTATTTCGAGTATTCGCTCGACGATATCTCGGGCGATATCCGCGACTTGGCGAAAAAAATCGTCAAAGAGGCGGTTCCGTCGAAAACCCTTACGGATAAAGAAATCAAACCGGGCGAACCGCTCGACGAACCCCTCGTTCAATCTTTCGTGAGAGAAAACGACTTCGACGATTATTCCGACGAAGAACGCCTTGCTTTCTGCAAAAAAGTAAGGGATATGGCAAAAGCGAAGAGCGACAAAGTCGTCAACGCGACGGGATATCTTCAGCCGTTCACGGTTTCAAAACTTTTCGTTTCCAAAAACAGAGAACTCGACCAGTATTACGGCTGGGTGAACGCGATGGTTATCGCTATTTATAACGACGGAAAAATCGTCCGCGCGAGAGAGGACGCTTATTCCACGAAGATAGCCGACGTAATGGCGGAATTGCCGACCAAAATCGACGCGCTTATCGCAAAAGCGGAAAAACTTGCCAAAGCGAAACCGATTAAACCGGGCGTTTACGACGTTATAACGGACAGTTCCATAAGCGGACTCATCGCTCACGAGGCGTTCGGTCACGGCGTGGAAATGGATCAGTTCGTAAAGGACAGAGCGCTCGCCAAGGAGTACGTGGGCAAATACGTCGCTTCGCCCGTTACGAATATGCGCGACGGAGCGGCGGCGGTCGTTTCGGCGGCGTCGTTCTTCTTCGACGACGAAGGCGTCCTTGCGGGCGACACGCAGATTATAAAAGACGGCATACTCGTAGCCGGAATGTGCGACAACGTTTCGGCAAGTCAACTCGGCGTTATCCCCACGGGCAACGGCAGACGAGAGAGTTATAAGAGAAAGGCTTATACGAGAATGACTAACACCTTCTTTGAACCGGGGAAAGATAAACTCGAAGATATGATCGCTTCGGTTAAGCGCGGATATATGCTTTTCGAAACGAACAACGGAATGGAAGATCCCAAAAACTGGCAGATACAATGCACCGCGGAATACGGAATCGAGATAATCGACGGCAAACTCACCGACAATTACGTTTCGCCGGTAGTCATCAGCGGAAGCGTTCCCGAGCTTCTGAAGTCGATAACGATGGTTTCGGACGGAAAGGAGATAATCGGCGCGGGAATGTGCGGAAAAGGTTATAAAGAATGGGTGAGGGTTACCGACGGCGGGCCCGCGCTCAAAGTGAGGGCTAAACTTGCATGAATAATCGAATCGAATTGCTTAAAAAACTTCTTGAAGAAAATAAAGACGTATCCGATTACAAAATCAATCGGACGAACACTTTGTCGAGCGAATTGTTCTTCGTTCACAGAACTCTCGAAACTTCGCGCGCGACCGACGTTTGCGACACCGGCGTGACCGTTTACGTCGATCACGACGGAAAGAAAGGCGAATCGGCTTTCGCCGTTTACGAATCTATGACGGAAACCGACCTGAAACTTAAAATAGCCGAGGCGGCGGCGCGGGCAAAACTCGTTTTCAACGAGCCTTACGATATCCCCGGCGGCGAAAAAACGGAAAGGGAAGTTCCCTCGAATTTCCGCGATTACGAACCTAAGGAACTCGCGGCGAAAATCGCCGAAGCCGCTTTCAAAGCCGATCGTTACGAAAACGGCTCGATAAACGCGCTGGAAGTTTTCGTTTATAAACACGTAAAAACAGTCGTGAACAGCAAGGGCGTCGACGTGACGGAAGTCAAATACGACGCTATGATCGAGGCTATACCCACATGGAACGAAAACGGTGAATCCGTAGAACTTTACGAGGCTTATCGTTTCACGGAATTCGACGCGGACGAAATAACGGCGGAAACAGACGAAAAGATGAGAGAAGTACGCGACAGAAAGCACGCCGTCAAACCCGCGGAAAAAATCGAAGCGGACGTCGTTTTGAACGTGAAAGAGGCGGGCGAACTTTTCTCCGAACTCGCTTCCGATTTAACTTACGCGTCTGTTTATTCGCATTATAATCTCCATAAAATCGGCGACGATCTGCAAAACGGCGACGGCGACAAAATCACGCTCGAAATGAAAGGCGCGATGAAGGGCAGCGAATATTCCGCGGCGTTCGATGCGGACGGCGTTTCGCTCGCCGATAAAAAAATAATATCGGGCGGAAAAGTCGAGGGGTATTTCGGTACGAACAGATTTGCTTCCTATCTCGGCGAGAAACCCACGGGCGATCTTAAATGCGTGAGCGTGGAAAAGGGCAGCCTTACGGATAAAGAACTCGCCGAAAAGCCGTATCTCGAGTGCGTTTCGCTCTCCGGCTTGCAAATAGACCTTTATAACGACTATATCGGCGGCGAAATAAGGCTCGCGTATTATCGTCACGACGGGCTGGTCGAGCCGGTCACCGGAATTTCGATGAGCGGCAAACTCTCCGAAGTCCTTGCGGGTATAAGGCTTTCCGATAAGACGAAAGTCCGCGGATATTACGGCGGACCGTATAAAGTTCTTCTCAAAGGAATGGAAATAATTTAAAAAAACAAGGGGACCGCGGGCGGTCGTTTTAACGCAAAAGCCGGCGGCTTGAGGGTAATTATGAAAGAAACTTTTGAATGGATACAGTCCTGGTGCGACCACGCGGATAAAAACGATTTGCCGAGAGTTCTGCTCGTCGGCGACAGTATTGCGCGCGCATATCGGGAAAAAGTCGGGGAATTGCTCCGCGGTAAATATTACGTCGATTATATCGCGACTTCTTACGCGATAGATCAGCCGATTTACGTTAATCTTATAACGGCTTTCGCCAAAGATTCGGATTACGCGCTGATTTATTTCAATCACGGCCTGCACGGATTGCATATGACGGACAGAGTTTACGGCGAAGGCGTCGAAAAATTGCTCGCCGATATCGGCAAGGGCAAAAAAGTCGTTCTGGCAACGTCCACGCTCGTCAAGGAAAAGGGCAACGCGAGGATAGATTATCGTCAGACGGGTATAGTTCTCCGCAGAAATCGGGTTATGGAGAAAATCGCCGCGAGAAACGGTTACGCTATGGACGACCTTTACGCCGTGAGCGCGAACATCCCCAACGAATACAGGCTGGAGGACGGAACGCATTACGACGAGAACGGCAGCGCGCGCCTTGCGGAATCGGTCGCGAGGTCGATTCTCAGAGCCGGCGGAAACAAAGAGAAAAACGAGGGCTGAAAAGCCCCGGATTTGCGAAATATTATAAAATCATCTCTCAAAATGCATAAAAAAAGTTGACGGAGAGAATAAAAGATGATATAATCGCTAAGTGATTATCCGTAAAGGTATGCAAATCGGTACGGATATTCGTTTAAAATGCTTTCTTTAAACGGGTTAGGGTCCGTTTTCAGAATATCCAAATCTATAAGGAGGTAAAAAATGCCAACTATCAACCAACTCATCAAGCAAGGCAGAGTAACGGCAAAGGACAAGTGTAAGACTCCTATCATGGGTCATTGCCCGCAGAAAAGAGGCGTTTGCCTTTCGGTAACCACCACTTCTCCCAAAAAGCCTAACTCGGCGCTTCGTAAGATCGCGAGAGTACGTCTTACGAATAAGCAGGAAGGAACGGTTTACATTCCCGGCGAAGGACACAACCTTCAGGAACACAGTTCCGTGCTTATCCGCGGCGGAAGAGTAAGAGATTTGCCCGGCGTAAGATATCATATCATCCGCGGCACGCTCGATACCGCAGGCGTTGCGAAGAGAAAGCAAGCAAGAAGCAAATACGGCGCTAAACGCCCCAAATAATTAACAGATAATTATTTTCGTTTTGCTTAAACACAATTCCTACTTATGGCGGAGATTCTGAAACGCCCGAAAAGTAGGCAGTACGACGTCACGGACGTCGGAAGGTTCGCTCCCCGAGGCGAAAAATAAAAAGCCGAAGGTTTAAGAGCGATAGCTGTACACGGGTTATATTTTATATACCCTAAATAATTTAAAGGAGGACAACAATTATGCCAAGAAGAGGTGGCGTACCCAAGAGGGACGTATTACCCGATCCTATATACGGCAATAAAGTGCTTACCAAACTTATCAATCAGGTAATGCTTGACGGAAAGAAAGGTACTGCGCAGACGATCGTATACGACGCTTTGAAGAAATCGTCCGAAAAACTCGGCGTTGAGCCGATGGACGTATTCAATCAGGCGATGAATAACGTTATGCCCGTTCTCGAAGTTAAAGCGAGAAGAGTCGGCGGTTCGAACTATCAGGTTCCTATCGAAATCAGACCGGAGAGAAGACAAACTCTCGCGATCCGTTGGATAGTCGCGAGCGCGAGAAAGAGAAGCGACCGCGAAATGTGCAACAAACTTGCATCCGAACTGATGGACGCTTATAACAACGCCGGCGGAGCCGTAAAGAAGAAGGAAGATACTCACAGAATGGCGGAAGCAAACAAGGCGTTTGCTCATTACCGCTGGTAATTCTTTATCGGCGGAAAAGTCGCGGAGCGGTTGTCGTTTCCGCGGCGACGAAGCCGGAAAGAGTTTTTTATATGAAGGAGTAATTTTACAAATATGCCAAGACAATACGACTTACAACATACCAGAAACATCGGTATCATGGCGCACATCGACGCGGGTAAGACTACTACGACCGAGCGTATTCTTTTCTACACGGGAAAGACTCATAAACTCGGCGAAGTTCACGACGGAGCCGCAACGATGGACTTCATGGTGCAGGAGCAGGAAAGAGGTATAACGATTTGTTCTGCCGCTACCACTTGTTTCTGGAAAGGCAACAGAATTAACATCATCGATACTCCGGGACACGTTGACTTCACCGTCGAAGTTGAAAGATCTCTGAGAGTTCTCGACGGAGCCGTGGCGACTTTCTGCGCCAAGGGCGGCGTTGAACCTCAGTCCGAAACGGTATGGCGTCAGGCGGACAAATATCACGTTCCGCGTATCGCGTACGTAAACAAAATGGATATCAACGGCGCTAATTTCGACAACGCCGTACAGATGATGAAAGACAGATTGAAGGCCAACGCCGTTCCCATCTGCCTTCCCATCGGCAAAGAAGACACTTTCTGCGGAATTATCGACCTTGTCGCCAACGACTCGATAATTTATCACGACGACCTCGGTAAAGATTTCACGGTAGGACCTATCCCCGCGGAATATGCCGACAAAGCCGCCGAAGCCAGACAAGCCCTTATGGAGGTTTGCGCGGAGCAGGACGACGCTTTAATGGAAAAATTCTTCGAAACGGGCGAACTTTCTCCCGAAGAGATGAAGGCAGCCATAAGAAAGGGAACTCTTGCGATGAAGATTAACCCCGTCCTTTGCGGATCGAGTTATAAGAACAGAGGCGTTCAGCATCTTCTCGACGCAATCGTAGATTATCTTCCCAGCCCGATCGACGTCGATCACGTTAAAGGCGTCAACCCCGATACGGACGTAGAAGAAATCAGAAAGACCGACGACGAAGAGCCGTTCGCAGGTCTTGCGTTCAAGATGGTAGCCGATCCGTTCGTAGGTAAACTTGCGTACTTCAGAGTTTATTCGGGTACTTTATCCGCAGGCTCTTACGTATACAACGCTACGAAAGGCAAAAAGGAAAGAGTCGGAAGACTTCTTCTTATGCACGCTAACCACAGAGAGGAAATCGACAAGATTTATTCCGGAGATATCTGCGCTATCGTAGGACTTAAAGAAACCACGACGGGCGACACGCTCTGCGATGAAAATCATCCGATAATCCTTGAAAAGATGGAATTCCCCGAACCGGTTATTCAGGTAGCCATCGAGCCTAAGACGAAAGCAGGTCAGGAAAAAATGACGCTCGCTCTTCTTAAACTCGCCGAGGAAGATCCCACTTTCAAATTCTATACCGATAAAGAAACGGGACAGACGATAATCGCCGGAATGGGCGAACTTCACCTTGAAATAATCGTCGACAGACTTCTCAGAGAATTCAAGGTCGAAGCGACCGTCGGTAAGCCGCAAGTTTCTTATAAGGAAACGTTCAGAAAAGCCGTCGACGCCGAAGGAATGTATAAAAGACAGTCCGGCGGTAAAGGTCAGTACGGTCATTGTAAAGTCAGATTCGAGCCTTTGGAACCCGGTCAGGGCTTCCAGTTCGTCGACGAAACGGTCGGCGGCTCTATTCCGAAGGAATATATCGAACCCGTCAGAAAGGGTATCGAAGAAGCGTCGAAGAACGGTTATCTTGCCGGATACGAAATGGTCGACTTCAAAGCGACCGTTTACGACGGATCTTACCACGAAGTCGACTCCTCGGAAATGGCGTTCAAGATCGCAGGATCTCTTGCTTTCAAGGATGGTATGAAGAAGGCTAACCCCGTTCTCTTAGAGCCTATAATGAAGGTTGAAATAGTAACTCCCGAAGATTACTTCGGCGACCTTATGGGTAACGTATCGTCGAGAAGAGGTACTATTCTCGGAACGGAAGACAGAAACGGCTCGAAGGTCATCGATTCCTACATTCCGCTTTCGGAGATGTTCGGTTACGCAACGGAACTTCGTTCGAGAACTCAGGGAAGAGGTCAGTTCACAATGCAGTTCGACCACTTCAACGAATGTCCGAAGTCCATTGCCGAGAAGATTGTCGGAGAAAGATCGGTTAAGCACGACGACTAATCCGTATTCTTAACAGTTATCATTCTTACGCGGGGCAACTCCGCGAAGAAAACGTTATTCGTTCAGTTCTTCCGCGGAAATCCCGCGAAGAAAATATTATCAAGGTTATCATACCGAAAGGTATATAATACAAAAAATAAAAAATAAAAAAACAACCAAATTTAATTAAATTGGAGGAAAACAACTATGGCAAAAGCAAAATTTGACAGAAGTTTACCGCACGTAAACATCGGTACCATCGGACACGTTGACCACGGCAAGACTACTTTGACCGCTGCAATCACGATGGTTATGGCTTGCAAAGGCGACGCAGAGAAGATGAGATACGATCAGATCGATAAAGCGCCCGAAGAAAAAGCAAGAGGTATTACGATTAACACCGCTCACGTTGAGTATAAGACCGATAAACGTCACTACGCTCACGTTGACTGCCCCGGACACGCAGACTACGTTAAGAACATGATTACCGGCGCTGCGCAGATGGACGGCGCAATCCTTGTTGTTGCCGCTACAGACGGTCCGATGCCGCAGACCAGAGAACACATCCTTCTTGCTCGTCAGGTTGGCGTTCCCTATATCATCGTATTCCTTAACAAGTGCGATCAGGTAGACGATCCCGAACTTCTCGAACTCGTTGAAATGGAAGTCAGAGGACTTCTTGACGAATACGGATTCCCCGGCGACGATACTCCTATCATTAAGGGTTCTGCTCTTAAGGCTTTGGAAAAGGCTTCGTCCGGCTGCCCCGATGCGGAAGTTCTTGCCGCTCCCGAATGTCAGTGCATTCTTGAACTTATGGATGCTATCGACAACTACATCCCCACTCCCGAAAGAGACGACGCTAAGCCGTTCCTTCTTCCTGTAGAAGACGTATTCACGATCTCCGGTCGTGGTACCGTTGCAACCGGAAGAGTTGAAAGAGGTGTTGCGCACGTCGGCGATCCCGTTGAAATCGTCGGACTTCAGGAAAAGCCCACCACTTCGGTTATTACCGGTCTTGAAATGTTCAGAAAGACTCTTGACGAGGCTCAGGCAGGCGATAACGTCGGCGCTCTTCTTCGTGGTATCGACAGAACCGGTATCGAAAGAGGACAGGTTATTGCTAAACCCGGTTCCGTTCACGCTCACACCGAGTTCAGCGGTCAGGTTTACGTCCTTACTAAAGAAGAAGGCGGAAGACACACTCCGTTCTTCAACAACTACAGACCTCAGTTCTATTTCAGAACTACCGACGTTACCGGAACCATCAAACTTCCCGACGGCGTTGAAATGGTTATGCCCGGCGACCACATAACGATCGACGTTACCCTCATCACTCCTATCGCTTGTGAAGAAGGTCTTCGTTTCGCTATCCGTGAAGGCGGCAGAACCGTTGGTTCGGGCGTTGTTGCCAAGATCATTAAATAATCGATCTTAAGCGATTTCACTCGATAACCTATCGATAAAATGCTTGAAAATCCCGCTGCAAAGCGGCGGGATTTTTTTGCGTATCCTGAATAATTGTTTTATTTGTATAATGCCGTAAGGCGCGATTGTCGGAGCGATATCGACGGGAAACGGTTATGCCGAATAAGGAAATTGCGGTGAATTTTGCGAACGTTTGAAAAAAATCGTCCGCGGCGCGCATATTCTCTTGTTAGAAAACGTTATTTGTGTTAATATATTCGCGTCAGAGGCTCAAAACGATGCCTCATTGATTTCGTCGGATTCAGCGTTCAACGTTGCCGGCGACCGACGGGGAGAAAAAATGGAAGATAAAATACCGATCGAAAAGAAAGACTTATCGCAATTTTTTGCCGGTTCTCACGACTATCTCGTGATGCTGAATTTATACGATTCCGCCGTAAGGCAACTCAAACTGAAGTTCGAGGTTTTAAACAACGAATTCAAGGTTTTATACGCCCGCAACCCGATTCATCATATCGACAGCAGGGTTAAATCTCCGCGCAGCATAATCGCGAAACTCGAGAAGAAAGGCTATGAAATATCGCTGGAATCGGCAAAAAAGAACGTGAACGACATCGCGGGGGTGAGAGTGGTCTGCAACTATATCGACGACGTATACAGCGTTGCGGAGATGCTCAAACGCCAGACCGACCTTGAAATAGTGAAGATTCAGGACTATATAAAAACGCCGAATTACAACGGTTACAGGTCGTTGCACCTCGATATCAGAGTCCCCGTGTTCTTGTCGGACAGAACGGAATACGTCATCGCGGAAGTGCAGATAAGGACGATAGCGATGGATTTCTGGGCGAGTCTGGAGCACGATATCCGATATAAAGCGGACAAATCGCGTCTGCCGGAAGGAATAAACGAAGAAATGCTTGAATGTTCCAACAAAATTGCCGAGATAGACGTTCAGATGCAGGATATGTACAAGCGAATCAAAGCGGCGGAAGAGCATAACAATCAAAGCGAACAATAAATTATCGATAAATATCAAGCCCCGCGGCATCCGAAAATCAGGATGCCGCGGGGCTTTGTCTTTTTTTCAGCCGAAGTTCAGGCAGGCATTTGCTTGGCAGGCATTTGCTCAGCCGAAGTTCCGTCAGGCATTTGCTTGGCGGACATTTACTCAGCCGAAGTTCAGCCGATGACCGGTCAATACTTGTTTAGCCGATATTTGCCCGGTCAATACTTGCTCAGCCGTATATCTTGCTTTGCAATCTCGAGAGATAATTCCATTTCAATCCGTCGAAGCCGCAACTCGAAACGAGTTCCACGCCGTTGCCGGTTCCCACGCTCGGCACAACGAAGCAGTTATCGGTTTTACCGTTATTTACGGGAACAAATCCGTCGAAAGCGATGCAATCTCTGAGCGCGTCTATCTTTGCCGCTTCGGCAGAATGAGCCTTGCGGAACTCGGAAATAGTGTATTCCTCATAACCCTTCGAATTATCCGTTTCGGCGTTTTCGTCGAGGTAAACAACGCACTTTGTGACGGGAGGAACCTCCGGGTTATCTTTATTTGGGACGGAAACAATGTAACGCGGCGGTTCTAAATATGGGATATAAGAAAGATACAACCCTTTTTCGCCGAAGAGCGTTATATTATCAACGGAGTATTCGAGCGAGGCGTTAAGCGTGGTCGAGTCGGTTATCGTTCCGTCGTTTCTGCCGACGAAGCCGCCGAGGCGAACGGAGTCTTTAAGATAAACGTTATCGCCTTGCGAAAGCAGTATGGACACAGATCTTTCGGCGAAGCAGTTTTCGATTTCGCCGGAGTTATAACCGACGAACGAGCCTATATAACAGTCAAGACTTCTCGCGAGAGAAACGCTCACCGCGCTGAAATCGCTTCTGCCGCTCTGATTGACGTTTTTCATTCTGCCGTTGTTCGTTCCAACGGTCACGCCCACGGCGAATTCGTTGTTTCCGTCTACGTTTATCTGTCCGCCGGCGGATGCGATAAGCCCGTCTATAAGTCCGTTATTCGTACCTATCGCGCCCGAAACGGAAAGTTTGTTCGTCGGGCTTACGGCTATGGAAATTTCAGCCATGCTGTGGCAATTGATTATCTTTCCGCTTGCCGTCAGTTCTCCGACGAACGCGCCGAGCGTGGTCGCGTCGGTCGAGCCGCTTATCGAGAAAGATCCCATTAAGGAAAGGTTATAAATCGTTCCGCTCACTTTGGAGAAAAGTCCGAAGTTGCGTTTCGTTCCGCTTTTCGCGGCAATGCGTATTTTATATCCGTTTCCGTTGAACACGCCCGAGAATCCGCTTTGAGCGTCCGCTCCGAGCGCGGTCCAGTCCGCAAGACTGTCGTAGTCGAAGAACGCGCCGCCCTTGATTATGTCGTTCGTCAGAACGTAGTTCTCATAAGGCGCGAGGTTCACGTTCTGCAGTTCCTCAAAGGTGGAAATCGGTTTCGCGTATGCCGCGTAAAGAGTGGTCGCTTTTTCGATTGCCGTAACGGGATAGCCGTTTTCGTCTTTAAAATGACTGAAAACAAGCCCCTGAGCGTTCGGAGTCGGGTTTTCGAGTTCGGCTGCGAGTCTTCCGAAAGGAACATTTGCAATCGACTTTTCGGTGTTTCCGTCGGCGAATTTTCCGTCGCCCGCGTCGAGTTTTATTTCAAAAACGTCGGCGTCGGATTCGTAAACGGCGTAGTAGGTCGTCTTTTCCGAGTAAACGGTTTCGGCGAGTTGTTCCTGCGTTATGAGGTCTTTGCCGTCCGTAGACCAGCCGACGAATTTCAAACCGTCGCAGGACGGGAGTTTACCGAAAGCAATCTTTTCGCCCGCCGTACCGTAATCGGAGATTTCAACGCTGCCGTCGGCGAAGGTCTTTATGCCCGTAAGGTCGCCGCCGTCGTCCTCTCTGTATGAGTCCGCGCGGAACGTGAGATGAACTTTTATCGCCGTGTCGTGAACGTAAACGCCGTAGAAAACGGTGTCCTCGGCGAACGTAATCTGCTCACCTGCTTTAACCGAAACGGGCTCGGAACCGTCGTTCGGCTTGGTTTCCCAACGGTCGAAGCGGTAATACTTATCGCTGTAATAATCGACGTAAGGAGCGATCATCGTCGTTCCGTAAGTTTCGTAATAGTTCGCAACGTGTCTGAAGCCGGTCATAAAGCCGTTGCAGATAACGCCGTCTATCTTCGTTCCGTCGGGTTCGTAACATTCGCCGTCCGAAACGAAAGCGACGTTGACGATTCTGGCGGTCGCGGGCTTGAAGAAAATCTCTATCGTCGCGTTGTGATCGAAAGGAACGTAAGCCATATATCCGTCGTTATAGAACGCGCTGACGTATTCCTCGCCGTCATAAGTCCATTTGAGATATTCGGGAACGTAGGTCTTGGAAGCGTCGTCAACCGTGAAAAGGTTTGCGGTGAGATAATAACCTCTGCCGTAAAGATCGCTTACCGAGAGTTCGGTTTTCGCCCTGTCGCCGAGGAAATAAACGTTCACGGGGACGTCCGTTTTAATCTTTTTGCCGGGATTATCCGCGTCGTCTTCGTATTTCGCCTCGTAACCGCCCTTGAATGTAAGGGTTATCGTTGCGGGGTTGAGCGAATAATAAGCGTAATAGGTCGCGTCCTCGCCGTCGATTTTAAGATCTTCGGCGTCGACTTTATGTTCTAAGGAATAAGGCAGCGTCGTCCAGCAGACGAAAGCGAAATCGCCTTTTTCGTCCGAATAATCTTCCGGGCGGACGTGAGAGATATCCTTGCCGTAAACGTCCGTGAGTTTAAACGTTTTGTCGCCGTTTTCAAACTTTCCGCCCAACGCCTCGAACGTTATCGTGTGTTGTTTCGCCGTTTCGTCGAACTGCGCTCTGAAAACGATATAAGTTTTAACGTTGCCGCTAAGGTCTTTTTCCGAACCGACGATATAAGTTTCCGTGTCCACGCCCCAGCCTTTGAACGCGTATTCTCTCATGCCATTCACGTCGCCGCGTACGGGGTCGGCGATTTTCTCTGCCGAAATGACTTCTTTAAGCGTTTTTCCGAAGAAATCTCCCTCGACGATTCTGTGGTAATATTCGTATCCGTAATCGCCCACGCTTACGAAAGCGAGCGTCGGCATAACGGTTTTATCTGCGAAAACGGGAGTGTAGGTTTCGTTTTTCACGAACGCGATTCTCACGCCGTAAGGATATTCGTCGCCGACGGAGTTTTTCCAGCCGTAGAACGAGTAATACGTTTTGCTTTCGTTGTCGAAGTAATCGTTAAGCGCGGGCAGAGAATAGAACGCCGATTCGTCATTTACGTCCATTCCGAACGTCCAGGGTTTGCCGTTCGCTACGTGAACTTTTTTGCCGTTTTCGCGGGTTTCGTATTTAACGCCCTCCGCGAAGGATTGAAGTTGGTCGTCGACGATGAATTCTGCCGTGAGTTCGCCGAGAGTATACTTCGCCGTGAGATTGACGGTTATGTCTTTTGCGGGCATAAGAGCGGGATCGGGAATGGTTGACAAATCCCATTCTACGACGGGCGCTCCGGAGAGAACTTTGTCTATATCGAACAACGGATAGCCTGCAAGTCTGCTTACAACAGTTTCGTTGGAAAAATTGAGTTTCAACAACGCAACGTTTATCGGATTGCCTTGTTTTATGCCGAAATCGCCGATATAAACGCCGTTCGCCATTATTTTAACGTAATAAACGGGAATTTTGTCGCCGTCTTTGCGTTCGTAAAGGACGTACCAGATTCTGTTTTTAGTCACGTCCGGCATCGATGTTACTTCATAGAAACGACTGTTTTCGTCGTTTTCGGCGTTGATGTCGCGGTAGCCTTTGATGACGTAAACGTTTCCGTTCTCGGTGAATTCGCTGCCTATCGCGAACTGTTCGGGCGGGAGCGGACGAATGGTTTTGCCTTTCGTATCGAACGGTTTATATTCCGTTTTCACGCGGCTCACCGTTTCCGTTTCGAGTACGTAGGTTTCGGTGAACACGTTCTCGTCGGTGTAGGTCGCAACGAACTGCGCGCCGTTTTTAATCCCGTCGAAGTTTTCGAGATAGAGATTCGATTCGGTGTCGACGCGGATTCTCGGGTAGGAGCCTGCTTCTATGTCGATGCCCTTGAAAGCGTCCGCGTTCGGATCTACTTCGTAATAGTCGGCGAAGAAAGTCAGTCCGCTTGCGCTTACGAATTCCGAGTATTTTTTACCGGCGATGTCCGGCGCGACTATTTTCTGGTCGGTGAGAACGACGAAGTATCTGAGCGACGGAACGTAAATCATATCCGCCGAGAGCAGACGTTCGGTTCTCGCGATCTCGGACGAGGTGAGATATACCGGCGAACTGAATTCGGCTTTGAAAACGCGCTGTTTCCATTTAAGTCTGTAATACGAAGTGTTTACTATCATATACCCTTTATAAATGGTACTTGCGTTTTCGTAGGTAACTACGGGATAGGTTCCGTCGAAACTTTCGTCGATCCGGTCGCCTAAGAACGGGAAGTATTTTTCCCAGAGGTCGTTAAGGTCGAGATAATACCCCTGACGAACGGGCAGTTCGTCTTCGGAGAAATCGGGCGGAACGACTTGTTCGCCCTCGAGATACGAAAGCCGCGCCAGAACTTCGGAATGAGTCGAGCCGCCGCCCGCGTAATATTCGTTTCTGAATTCGGTATTATGTACGGCGTAATCTCTTCCGTCCGGGTTGCGGTATTCCACGTAGAAAATTCTCTCTATCCCGCTCGCGTAAACGCCGTGCCGCGGCAGAAGTTT
>ERZ1673738.361-NODE-361-length-86461-cov-7.324225_pt1 | contig 86461 bp, 62 predicted proteins | sample MGYA00580198_ERZ1673738 | MGnify/ENA primary metagenome ERZ1673738 (study PRJEB41218, sample SAMN15661784) | gut metagenome | host: Homo sapiens | place: Canada: London | collected 2015-08-20/2019-03-30 | study: EMG produced TPA metagenomics assembly of... | reverse complement strand
GATCCAGCAGATACTTTCTTTTGACCTGTATATTGTTTCTTAGTATCTACTAATCTTACATTATCATTTTCGTCTTCTTTATTTGATTGATAATTACCAGTATTCCAATTTATATCAGTTAATGTTCTTGTATATAAATATTGTAATTTATATTTACCACCATCATTATTATTACTTGGTGTTGGATTTGTTTTATTTACAGTAACCTTACCATCATCTGATGTTGTTGGTTGTTCTTCTTGTGCACCACTACATGAACAATTACAATTTACTGTTTGTTCTGGACAAAAATTATAACATCCAATTGGTTCAATAATATAATCTTCCTTATTAGGACATGATAAATGAACCTCTAGTTTGTATTCTTTTTCTTCTTTTGTTACTTTAACATATGATTTTTTAGTATCACATTCGTTACCATCTTTATCTAAGAATGGTAAAATTAATTTTTTATCAAGCATATCTTGAAGTGTTAATTTTACTGAATCTCCTACTTTTTCAGGCATTCTATCTTTAGTAAAATAACTATCTGCAGCATCTTTCATGCTTTGTACGTTATTATTAAATACAGAATCGTAAAATGCAGTTAAGTTAGGCATAGGAAATAATATTGTTATTAAAAATACGAATAAAAGTATTAGAAATATTTTTATTATTAAATCCCTAATTACAGTTGATTTTCTAGTTTCTTCCATAAAAGACTCCCCCTCTTCGAAAATAACGACCATTATAATAGCATAAGTAATAAGAATTGTCAAATAATTTCTATGAAAATCTGATTATACCTTTTCTACCATATCAAGAAAAATTAAAGTAAACATTTTTCCCAAATAACTTTTTAGTAATAATGTTTAATATGAATTAAACTATATAAAAAACATTATAAATTAAAAATAGGTATTTAACCTATTTTTTTAAAATTATATTATATGTTCAATAGAAATTTCATTTTGATTTTTTAAACTAACTTCCATTTCTATTTAAATAAATATTCATATAATTGCCACCTTATTTTACATTATTATTGATTGATTTCAAAATATTTTTTACATATTCAAATCCTTTATTGATTTTGTCCTCAATAGAAATATTTTCACTATAAATATTTCTTAAATTATCCATTACTAAATTACCATTATCTGTAAGTTCATAAAAACTATCATATCCTCGTTCAATAAATATATTATCAAAAATATCTGAAAAAGGTTTATTGTTCAAAATAGGATCAGTTACCATTTCACTATATTCCCATGTTATATATGGTGAATCGTATTCTCTTCTTGGAGTTTCAGGATGAATTTGATTCCATTTTTCAAACCATATAAAATGTAATGTTTCGTGAGCAGAAGTTTCAATTAATTTCCATTCTTCAACACCTGTACTAATCGAAAAAGAAAATTTATCTAAATATCTAGGAAAAACTGGAATTAAACCCACAGTTCCTTCTATCACATCAATGTTAGGCCATTCAATTTCAAAATAAGTTGATAACATTGAAAAATATTTGTTATTATATTTTTTCCAAATATCATTATATCTTTTTGTTTCACTTTTAATTTTATCTAAATATTTATTATATTCTTTAGTAACAACTTCTTCTATTTTTTTATATACTTCCTCTCGTGGAGTATTATTATCGAAAACAGATAATTCTGTAAAATAACCAACTGTAAAATCATGAACAGAAAGTGAACCATTTTGTTCGTAAAATGCCCATTTAATTATATCGATATTTTCCTGTAAAGTCATTTCTCTAAATTTTATTGTAGGTACCATAACATCATCTTCTTTCTAATTTATTATATCATTAATTTTAAAAATATCTATAATTGGATTTAATATCAGAAAAATATGAAATATTATTATGTATATTAGTTGTCTATCATCAATTAAAATATTTTTAATAAATATAGTCATTATATTCTTTCTACAATGATACAAAAAATCAGTCATATTTCAGACTGACATATATTTAAAGTTCGAATAGTTCGAACAGATTCTCTAGTGGTGCTGAAAGCAGGAATTGAACCCGCAACCTACTGATTACGATTCAGTTGCTCTACCAACTTGAGCTATTTCAGCATTACAAGAAAATTATAACATAGATATTAAAAAAAGTTAATCTATTTTTAGATCAACTGTGGTACTTCCAATATTTGGAACATTAAGTTTAAAATTAATAACATTTTTATTTTTTCTTAAACATTTATATACTTCATCTTTTACTATTCCTTGTCCAATACCATGAATAATAACTACTCTTTTATTTTTTAATTTTATACTATCATTTATAAATTCTTCTGTTTTTATTCTAGCACATACTCTATCCATACCATGTAAATCTATACTAGGTAAAAAATCTATAAATGGATCAATTATTTTTTTCATAAATATCAAGTACCTCTTTTATATTGAATGTTTGTTTTCCATTATCTGATAAAAATTTGGATATCGTTGATATTTTTACTGTTTTATCTAATGTATAATCTTTATTAATGCAATATATAAATGTAGAAATAAACATATCATAACTACTTTTTGATACTTTATTTTTATCTCCCATTTTAGGAATTATACTAATTAAATTATTATTTTGAAACAAACATCCTACTTCTTCAATATATATTATTATTTTACCAGAAAATAGTCTTTTTGTCCTACTATATAATTCAATTATACTATTTTTATTTGCAATATTTAAATTTATTCCTGTAAGTACTTGTGCATATTTAAGTGGAATTATTACATAATCTGATAGTTTACATACCTTTATTGACTCTTCACTTATTTCTTTTAAATCTGTTATTATCTTTGTACTTCTAAATTTACTTTTTATATCTAATATAAACTCTGAATTATAAATTGTACTGTAAACTGCATTTGGAATAAAATTAATACTTCTTATTAATTCATATTTATCATTATTTTTTAAAGAAAGAATTGTTTTTGAATTATTTTTTGTATTTCTAATTACATATTTATTATTTGTTTTTTTATTTAATATATTTACATAATCAGACCTTATTTTATTTGAATGAATAAAATTAATTATTTCTTTTCCCTCAATATCATTTCCAACACATGAAAAGTAATATACATTCAAATCATATTTACTTAGAACTATTGGTACATTTAATATATTTCCTATACTTTTGGTTATATTATTTATTGTATACTCATTATTTTCTTTTAAAAATGTATTTAAAAAAATATTTAAATTATAATTTAAATCACCAATTACTATTATATTATTCATATTCTTCACCATTTTTAGTATAACCAAAGAAAAAAGAGCTTATGCTCTTTTATAATTAAAATAATATTAATTTATATTTTATAATACATTTAATTTTTGGATTGTTAATTTACTATTTCATCTTCAATTACCAATAATGAATCATAGAATTAATTTTATTTTTTCTTATAAGATATATAATCATACATTTTACCCATTTATTCAATATAAAACTAAGATACTCCTATCTTAGTTTATAATCTATTTACTATTTTTTATATTTGACTGTGCAGATGCTAGTCTTGCTCCTGGTACTCTAAATGCTGAACAAGAAATATAATCAAGACCAATTCTATCAAAGTTTTCTATTGATTTTGGATCACCAGCATGTTCACCACATACACCAAGTTCAATATTAGGATTAGCGAGTTTTGCCTTTTCTTTTGAAATATTTACAAGTCTTAATACACCTTTTTCATCTACTGATTTAAATGGATCACTTTCAAATATTTTTTTATCATAATAATCTTTTAAGAATTTACCAGAATCATCTCTTGATAAACCAAATGTTAACTGTGTTAAATCATTTGTTCCATAACTAAAGAAGTCACATTCTTTACCTAGTAAATCAGATATTATAATTGCACGAGGAATCTCAATCATTGTTCCTATTTTATATTCAATATCTATATTGTTTTCCTTTAATATTTTATCTGCTTCTGTTTTTATTATATTTTTTACATATTTAAGTTCAACATCATCACCTATTAAAGGTATCATAATATCAACTATTGGATTATTACCATTTTTCTTAACATTAACAGCAGCATTTATAACTGCTTTTGTTTGCATAATTGCAATTTCAGGATATGTGATAGCAAGTCTTACTCCTCTATGCCCCATCATTGGATTAAATTCTTTTAATTCACTAATTCTATCATGAATTTCTTCTAGTGATATATTAAGGCTTTCAGCAAGTTCTTTTATTTCACTTTCTTCTTTTGGTAAGAATTCATGTAAAGGTGGATCAAGATATCTAATAACAACTTTTTCATTATTCATTACTGTAAATAATTTTTCAAAGTCTGATTGTTGATATGGAAGAATTTTACTTAATGCTTCTTCTCTTTCTTCTTTTGTTTCTGATAAAATCATTCTTCTAAAGTTAAATATTCTTTCTTTTTCAAAGAACATATGCTCTGTCCTACATAGTCCAATACCTTTAGCACCTAATCTTTTAGCATTTAATGCATCTTTTTCTGAATCAGCATTTGCTCTTACAATTATTCTTGAATATTCATTTGTCCAAGACATAAATTCTTCAAATTCGCCTTCTATTACAGCATCTTTTGTTTTTATTTGTCCTTTATACACATTACCAGTATTTCCATCAATTGAGATATAGTCTCCTTCAGTTAAAACGATATCACCAATTTTTAATACTTTTTCTTTTTCCGATGCATATGCATCATTCAAACCACTTACACAGCATTCACCCATTTGTCTTGCGACTACTGCGGCATGTGATGTCATACCACCTCTAATTGTTAATATACCATTTGCTTTTTTCATTCCTTCAATATCTTCTGGTGATGTTTCAAGTCTAACTAAAATAGAATCTTCATCTTTTAAATCTTTAGAATTAAAGTATATTTTACCTACTCCTGCACCAGGGGATGCTGCTAAGCCTTTTCCAATAGGTGTTTTTGTTTTTAAATCTTCTTCATCAAATGATTTATGAAGTAATTGTGAAAGTGTACTTGCATCTACCGATAAAAGAGCCTCTTCTTTTGTTATTAATCCTTCTTTTACAAGATCAACTGCTATTTTAACTGCTGCTTTTGCTGTTCTTTTTCCATTTCTAGTTTGAAGTATATATAATTTACCATCTTCTATTGTAAATTCCATATCTTGCATATCTTTATAATGTTCTTCTAATTTTTTTGCATATCCATAAAATTCTTCATATAAGTCTTTGTTATATTTTTCTAGGGTTTTAATTGGATTTGGAGTTCTAATTCCCGCAACTATATCTTCTCCTTGTGCATTAATTAGATATTCCCCAAATAGTTCATTTTCACCAGTTGCTGGATTTCTTGAAAATGCTACACCACTACCAGATTTTTCATTTAAATTACCATATACCATTTGCTGAACATTAACTGCTGTTCCCCAAGAATATGGAATATTATTCATTTGTCTATATATATTTGCTCTTTCATTATTCCAAGAATTAAATACAGATTTTATTGCTTCTATTAATTGATACTTAGTGTCTTGTGGAAATTCTTCTCCTGATATTTCTTTATAGATATCTTTAAATTTAAGTACTATTTCTTTCATATCTTCTTTTGTAAATTCTATATCTAATTTAATACCTTTTTCTTTTTTTATTTCATCTAAGACTCTTTCAAATTTACTTTTATCGTATCCTTTAACAACATCAGAAAACATTTGTATAAATCTTCTATATGAATCATATATAAATCTTTTATTTTCTTCACTAAAACTTTCTACTATTTCGTCATTTAAACCTAAGTTTAATATTGTATCCATCATTCCAGGCATAGATGCTCTAGCACCACTTCTAACAGATACTAAAAGAGGATTTTTTTTATCACCTAATTTTTTACCAGAACTTTTTTCAAGTTCTTCTAATTTTTCATTTATTTCTTTAATTATTTCATCATTTAACTCTTTATTATTTTCATAATAATTATTACATGCATCAGTACTTACTATAAATCCATTTGGAACAGGAAGACCAATTTTAGCCATTTCGCAAAGATTTGCACCTTTTCCTCCTAGGATATTTCTCATATCTTTATTTCCTTCTTTAAAAGAATATACATATTTCATAATTTATTCCTCCTCGTACTTTCTTTTTTCATCTAAATAGCATTTACCACATAATGGTATATATTTTACATTATTAACTGAACCATCTATTAAATTAGTATCTCCTTTTAATGTAAATTTATCATTTATAAATCTCGCATTAAATTTTGCTCTTTTACCGCATCTACATATAGTTATTAATTCATCTAATTCATCAGATAATTCTAAAAGTCTTTTACTTCCAGTAAATAACTTACTTTTAAAATCAGTTTTTAGTCCATAACATATAACAGGAATATTATAATATTTTGTTATATAGTATAATTCATCAACTTGTTTTTCACTCAAGAACTGTGCTTCATCAACCAAAACACATGATATTTCATCTAATTTATTATAATATTTTTCAATAGATTCATTTTCTTTTAAAAGAATATCTACCTTTCTTTTAAGACCGATTCTTGATTCTAAATAGTTATTTCCTTTTGTATCTATTTCTGATTTTATTACAATTACCTTTTTATTATTTTGTTCATAATTATAAGCAACTTGCATTAATGCAGAACTTTTTCCACAGTTCATTGCTCCATATCTAAAATATAATTTCGACATTCTATTCACCCTACTTTATTATACCAAAATAAAAATGTATTTACATTTGTAAATACACCTATTTTACACTTTTTAACTTATCTTTTATTTCTAGGATGACACTTTAAATATACTTCTCTTAAATGTTCGTTACTTACATGTGTATATATTTCTGTTGATGATAATGATGCATGACCAAGTAACTCTTGAACAACAAGTAAATCACAACCATTATCTAATAAATGTGTTGCGAATGTATGCCTAAACATATGAGGCGTAATATTTAATTTAATACTTGTTCTTTTTATAATATCATCTATTATTTGTTCTACTCTTCTCGTTGTAAGTTTTTCACTTTTTTTACCAACAATTAAATAATCGCTTTTAACACCATCAAGCAATAATTTTCTTCCTTCTTTTAAATATAAATTAATATATTCAAGAGCGTAATCCCCGAATGATACTAATCTTTCTTTACTACTTTTACCTAATATTAATATATTTTTATTACTAAAATCAATATCTTTTAATTTTATATTAACAAGTTCTGATACTCTGACCCCTGATGCATATAATACTTCTAAAATTACTCTTTCTCGTTGTCCTTCTTTTGTTTTTATATTAGGAACATTTAATATTTCTTCCATATTATTATAATTTATAAATTTTGGTATTCTTTTTTCTTTTTTTGGACTTGATACAAGTAAAAATGGGTTTGACTCTACTTTATTATTTAATACTAAATATTTATAAAATGTTCTAAGAGAACTTAATTTTCTTGATATAGTAGATTTTGCATCATTTTTTTTATTTAAATATATTACATATTCTTTTGCTTCATTATAATCCATATTTTTATAATTTATTTTATTACTTAAAATAAATGAATTATACTCATTTAAATCTTTGTTATAATTATTACATGTAAAATCCGAATAATTTCTTTGATATTTTAAATATTCTATAAATCTATCTATTTCTTTTTCCATAACATCACCACTAATTAAAAGAAGTTTAAAATTTAAACCTCTTCTGTTAATTTATCTTCATATTTTAAAATATATTTTTTTGCTATTTCTGGTGAATCAACTAATATATCTAATTCACTCATTTTTTGATCGGTTGTTAATTCTTTGCTTGTCATTATTGTATATATACGATCTTCTAAATCATCATAAGTTGATTCTTTTTCTTTATAATCACTTTGGATATTTTCATATTCTTTAGAAACAATATCTAACAAACTAGATATATCTTTCATTTTTTCATATGATAAACTTTTTTTATTAGTATTTAAATTTTCATTTTCAAAAAAGTATATGATAAATTCTCTATATAATTTATAATCTGTTTTTAAATAATGATAAAGCATACCTTTATAATCTTTGTTATTTTTAATACTTAAATATAAATTTACAATGGGAATATTTTTTGAATTTTTATCATTTAAATACCCATTTACTTTTGTTTTGTTATATAAAAACTCTTCTATTTTTTCTCTATCTATTTTTTCTATTTTTTCATAAATTCTATTAAAATTTTCTTTATCAAGAATAGCTCTATTATTATAATACATTGGACTATAATATTTTCCTCTTGATGATTCAATATAAACTAAGAATTCACCAGACTCATTTTTTATTAATCTTTTTCCTATTGCATTTTTATCTATGAAATATGTTGTAAAATCATCAATATCTTCTAGAGTACCACTACATAGCTTAACTCTTTTACTACAATAATCTACATACAATGAATAATTTTTTTTTAAAACCCTCTGCATATTTCTTTACCTATCTTATTGTATATGGATTCTCTTCTGTACCATTTCCACCAGCATATAAAGCATTTTTATCTATATATACTACTGGATAAATTTTAAATCCCTTTGATGCATCAATAATACCAGCCATTCCTGAATCTATTCTATAAACTTGATAAGTATTATCCGCAACTGCGGTTATTGTTTCAAGAGAAGATGAAATACCTTCAAGATAATTATAATTTGAACAAGATTCACTTGAACTGTTTGTACAATTTGGATCTGTGCTTGCTCTCATATAGTCACTAACATATATCATACTAATCTTTTGATTTTGGAAAGTTTTTGAACATTCGGCATTTCCATCAATACTTTCATCATCTAAGCTCCTTTTACCTATACATATATCATGACTTATGAAAAAACTTCTTTCTATATCACTAAAAAAGTCAGAATTATATGCTGAATCAAGATTGTCTCTAAGTCTACTTTTAGAAAAATCATTAATTCCTTTATAATTATCTATTTCTATATTATAACGATTGTCCCAAACTGATCTGTCTTTATATGCAATAGTCGAAATAACTCTTAATTCATCATCACTAATTTCAAGTATTCTATATATACCCTCATCAATTTTTAAATAGTTATTAGGATTTTCACCTTTATAAGCATATCTTTCTCCATTTTTATATAATCCATCATCAGAAGTTACTACTGTTTCATTTGTTTCAATATAATCAGCTATAGTTTTAGTTTCATAATATTTACCACATTTTATATATGGAATATATTTATAATTATCTCCATTTTTATTTATTAATACATGACCACTACATTTTACATTTTCATCCTCAATAGAATGAAGTTCTTTAATATATTTTGCATTAATCAATGTATCTGTATTTATCTTTGATTGTTCCTTTTCATCTTTTGGTAATAATTTAACGTTTTTGTTCGCATATTTTTCTGCTGCAACTTTTAAATTTTCTTCCATTTGTGAATATGTATTTGATTTTGATGATCCAGTGCCTTTAAAGACAAATGAAAAAACAATAATCATAACTACAAGTATTACAATAAACGTAACTATTTTAACTATATTTTCTCTAATAAAATTCATAATAATCCCTACCTTTAAACTAATTATAGCATAATAAATTAAACTTAACAAACATTATTTTTCTAGTGTAAACATCTTTACAAAAAAATAGAAACTTTTTACATTTCTATTTTTTTAATAGTTCACTCGCAGTTGTAACTAAACTAGCCATATTTTGCATATCTGATGGAATTATTATTTTAGTTGCCTGACCTTCTGCAACTTTTTCTAATGTTTCAAATTGTTTTAATGCAAGTACTGACTTATCTGCTCCTGCCTCTTTTAAAAGTTTAATACCAGCAGCTGTTGCTTCTTGAACTTTTAATATTGCTTCTGCTTCACCTTCAGCAAGTTTTATTTGTGATTCTTTTTGAGCTTCTGCTCTTAAGATAGCACTTTCTTTTTCACCCTCAGCAATTAATATACTTGATTTCTTTTCACCTTCTGCTTGAAGAATTTTTTCTCTTCTTTCTCTTTCAGCGCGCATTTGTTTTTCCATTGCTTCTTGTATATCTCTTGGTGGAATAATATTTTTTACTTCAACTCTGTTTATTTTTATTCCCCATGGATCAGTTGCTTCATCAAGTATTAAGCACATTTTATTATTGATTAAATCTCTGGATGTTAATGTTTCATCAAGTTCAAGTTCACCAATAATATTACGAAGTGTTGTTGCTGTTAATGTTTCAATTGCATTTATTGGATTTTCAACACCATATGTATATAATTTTGGATCAGTTATTTGAAAATAAACAACTGTATCTATTTGCATTGTTACATTATCTTTTGTAATAACTGGTTGTGGTGCGAAATCTCTTACCTTTTCTTTTAATGAAACATTATTTGCTATTCTTTCTATAAATGGAATTTTAAAATGTAATCCTGTTTGCCAAGTAGATTTATAACTACCTAGTCTTTCGATAACGAATGTTTTTGATTGTGGTACAATTTTAATATTTGTAATAATAACTAATATTAAAACTATAATTAAAATAATAAATTGCATAACTTACATCTCCTCTTCTCTAACAATTATTTTAGCACCTTCAATTTTAAGTACCCTTACTTTTTTGCCTTCATCTATATGACTATTTGATACAGCCATCCAGTCTTTACCAGAAACTTTTACCCTACCTGGTGATAACTCATTTATCTCTTTTGTAACTATACCTATTTTACCAATTATCATATCAATATTTGTTTTTGTAACATTTTTATTTATAAATTTATCAAGTAATGGTTTTGTAAATATTAATGAAATAACAGTAAAAAATGTAAATACTACAATTTGAATAATTAAATTATCCGTAAAATATGTACTAATAAATGCACACAAACTACCAAAAGAAAACCAAATAGTAATTAAATTAAATGATAAAGCTTCAATTATCAAAAAGGCAAATATCAAAATAAACCATATCATAACACTTACCTCCTTTACAACTATTATATTACTAAAAATCTATAAAAATCAACAAAAAAAATGGTTTTTATACCATTTATTTATTTAATAAATCTAATAAATTAATTTTAAACATATCTTTATCAGCATTTTCTTTACTAATCATAACACCTTTATATGCATTTAACTCTGTAGCATGTCCTTCTAAGAATAATTCTTCTGGTGAAATTGATTTTAATAAAATAATATTTTTATTTGTATATATATCATAATGCAGCACTATTTCACCATGAACCTTTGTAAATAATTCATCCGCAGGAAGTGTAAGTTCATATGAAACTGTATTTTTTTCTTCATCAGTAGATACAATATCACCTAAAAATTCTCCCTCTTTCATTTTAGGATAAAATTCAAAGATTAATTTTTTAAACGCAAACATATTGTACTTCTTTAAAGAACGTTCACACTTCTTAAATTTAATTTCATCAAAATATTCAAATATATAATTTCCTTTCATATTATACCCCCTAATCACGGATGACTTTACCTTGATTTGCATGCGCAATTATATCATAATTGTAAACAATTGTCAAATAAAGCCTAAGGTTTTTCATATTATTCTTCTTATGATTTTATTATATCATTAAAAAATATAAGTAAAAAGACCAAAATTATATTTTTTACTTATATTTTACACTATTTTGCATCGTACCAATTTTTACCAATTTCAACGTCTACTTCTAGTGGTACATTTAATTTATATGCATTTTCCATAAAATTTATAACTATTTCTTTAACTTTTTCAAGTTCATCATTTTTTACATTAAAAATAAGTTCATCATGTACCTGAAGTATCATTTTACTTTTTAAATTTAATCTATTAAATTCATTATATATATCAATCATTGCTTTTTTTAAAATGTCAGCGCTTGATCCTTGAACTGGTGTATTAAGTGCCATTCTTTCACCTTGAACTTTAATCATATGATTTGTATTATATAATTCATCTATTTTTCTTTTTCTATTCATTATTGTTTTTACATATCCTGTTTCATATGCATCTTTTATTACTTTATCCATATAATTTTTTATTCCAGGGAATGTTTCTAAATAATTATCTAAGAATTTTTTTGCTGTTTTAATATCAACACCAAGATCTTCAGCAAGGCCAAAACTACTTATACCATAGATAATTCCAAAGTTAACTGCTTTCGCATCTCTTCTCATATTTTTAGTTACTTCATCTTTACTAACGTGGTATATATCCATTGCAGTTTTTGTATGTATATCTAAATGATGTTTAAATGCATCTATTAAATTTTGTTCTCCTGACATATGTGCGAACATTCTAAGTTCTATTTGTGAATAATCACTTGATAAAAATACAGAGTTTTCTTCAGGAATAAATGCTTTTCTTATTTCTTTTCCTTCTTTATATCTAATTGGAATATTTTGAAGATTTGGTTCAATTGATGATAGTCTTCCTGTCCTTGTTAAAGTTTGTGTATATATAGTATGAAGTTTACCATCTTCTTTTACACAGTTTTTTATTCCTACAATATATGTTGTATATATTTTATTTAATGTTCTATGTTCTATTATTTTTTCTACTATTGGATGATAATCTACTATTTTATCTAATATTTCTCTAGCAGTTGAATATGATGTTTTTTTCTTTTTTGGATATGGTATCTCAAGTTTTTCAAATAATATTTCACCTAATTGTTTTGGAGACTGAATATTAAATTCTTCTCCTGCATAATTATATATTTCACTTGTTAATTCATCTAACTTTTTATTAATATTTTCTCCCATTTCATAAAGTACTTTAGTGTCTACTCTAACGCCTTCTATTTCCATAGAAGCAAGTACGAAAGATAGTTTCATTTCAATATTACTAAAAAGCTCTAATTGTTCTTCTTCTTTCATTTTATTTATAAATTCATCTTTAATATCATAAATAAATTTTGCTTTTTTTACTGTTAAATCCGCAAGTGCTTCGGTACTCATATTTTTTTCTTTTTTAAAGTTACCAAAAAGAGTAATATCGTAATTAAATGTATTTGCTAGATATGCAATATCATCTTTAACATTATAATTTAATATATATCCTGCGATCATCGCATCAAATGTACAATTTTTTATATCTATATCATATTTGTTAAGAGAAACAATCATCTTTTTTAAATCATATGTATAAATTTCTTTACCATCTAATATGTTTTTATTTTCTTTTAATACTTCAAATGGTACATAATATGCATTTTCACCATCATATAAACTCATTCCATAAATATCTGCATTATGATAATTTGTTTCACTTATTTCTAAGTATGCTGAAACCTTTTCTTTTAATTTTAAATCATCAATATTTTCTATTATTTTATATTCTAACTTTTCTTCTTTTTTTGCTTCCTCTTTAAAATCTTTTAAGAAACTATAAAACTCTAAATCACTATATATTTCTCTTAAACCATTAACATCTGGTCCATCATATTTTAATTCTTCTAAAGAATATATAACAGGTACTTCATTATAAATTGTCGCAATATCCTTACTCATAAATGCAGATTCTTTTCCATCTATTAATTTTTGTTTAGTTGCGCCTTTTATATTATCAATATTATCATATACATTTTCTAAACTATCGTATTCTTGAAGTAATTTTAAAGCAGTTTTTTCTCCTATTCCCTTAACTCCAGGTATATTATCAGATGCATCACCCATAAGTCCTTTTAAATCTATCATTCTAATTGGTTTTATTCCATAAGTATCTATAAATGTTTCTTCATTCATTCTTATATAATCTTTTTGTTTTAATAATTTTACTTCTGTTTCTTCATTAATAAGTTGTAATAAATCTTTATCACTGCTTACTATTGTTGTTTCAAATTCTGGATCTATAAGAGCCATTTTAGAATATGTACCAATAATGTCATCTGCTTCATAATTATCTATTTCAAAACATTTTATTCCCATTAATGGAACAAGTTTTTTTGCGACTGAAAATTGTCTTTTTAAATCATCTGGAGTTTCATTTCTTCCACCTTTATAATCTAAATATTTTTCATGTCTAAATGTTTTTCCTTTATCAAATGCAACAAGCATATATTCTGGCTTTTCTTCTCTTATTATTTTGTTTAACATATTAACGAGACCATAAAGTCCATTTGTTGGAAAACCTTTACTATTTCTCATTGTATTTCCTGTATATGCGGTTGCAAAATAACTTCTAAAAAGTAAGTTATTTCCATCTACTAATATTACTTTTTTCAAATTTTATCACCTACATATAAAAGTATAACATAAAAATTTGATTTTTTTTCATTTTTGAGTATAATATTATACGCACTGAGGGAGGAATACAAATGAAAAATTTTAAAATTGAACCTAAGAACATATTAAGGACATTTAGAATTGAAGAAGAATCTAATATGTATATATACAATTTAAATGGTAAAGAGGTATTATTAAAACTATTTACTACTGATAATGAAGAAAAATTAGAAAGTAAAAGAAAAAAAATAGAAATAATGAGTGAAAATAAAGCAATTAATGATGAAATGGGAAATATCGGTAATGCTATTTTCGATGGTAAAATTGTAGGTTATTTTATGCCAATTGATATGGAATATGTAAGACCTATCAGTGAATATGACAGAAGAAAAGATAAAATTGTTGTTTTAAAAAGATTAAAAGAAAAAGTTGAAAAATTAAATGAAAATGGTGTATTTATTGGAGATTTTGATAAAAATGATATTTTAATTAATTATAGCAAAGATAATATTTTATTATTTAATTTAGATAAATGTAAAATTGATGGTATGGATTTTGATAAAAAAAGTAAAAATATTGATAGATTTAATAAAAAATGTAAAAATCAAGAAAAAATTGATAGTTATACATTAAATTTATTTACAATTGAACTTTTGGAAAGAATATATCAACCATATGTTGTTAATTATTTAATTAGTAATGAACTTCCAAAATATCTTGATACAAAAGTAAATAGAAGTATAATAAGAGAAATGAATTCATTAAATGATTCTTATCAAAAAAGATATTTAATTGATGATATACGTACAAAAAGAATGTAATTATATTTAAAATATGAATATAATTACTTTTTTTGTTCATAATAGTTTTGAAAGGAATGATTTTATGAATATAAAAGATTATATTATTCAAAACTTTAAAAATGATAATTTAGAAACTATAGAAAAAGCTATTGATGACAGTGTAAATGAATATAACGAGGATACTCTTCCTGGTCTTGGAATATTCTTTATGCTTGTTTGGGAAAATTCAAATAAAGAAGAAAAAAATACTATTCTAGAAAAGATTAAATCTAATCTAAATTAGTATTTTTTATTTTGTCCTCTATTATTTTTTTATTTTCTTTTAATCTTTCATTATTTGGTGACAAATTAATTGCTTTATTAACATTTTCAAGAGCTAAAGATAAATCACCCTTATAATAATATGAAACTGATAATAAATCATTTATAGTATGATCATAACTAAACACTTCATTTATATATGTTTTTTCATGGTCACTAATAGTTAGTGCCTTTTGACAGTTACTTATTACTTCATCGTAATTACCTAAAGAATACTCTAAAAGTGCCATTTCAACATATGGATCTCTTAAGTATGGTGCTTCATTTATTGCCTTTTCAAGCCACATTTTTGCTTCATCATATCTATTTAAATTTTCGTAACATCTAGCAATAAATCTCATAGATGCACATCTTTCATCTTTCCATGTTGCACTCTTTAAATTTAAGTGTTTAATAAGTGTATCTATTGCTTCATTCCATTTTCCATAATACATATATTCTCTACCTAAATAATGCATATTTCTATCATTTTCTGGATTTTCTTTTACTGATAACTCTAAAAGCGGAAGATATGAACTTCTTGATTTAGTACTATCAGGATAATGATTTAAAACTATATCTTCATTAATTACAACATTTTCATTTCTTTTTTCATACTCTAATACTTCATGAACTGGATGAATCCATTTATAATTATTTCTGCTATGAATCTTTTCATATATAAATGATACTTTAGGATTATCATTTTCATCTAAACTCCAGTTATATGTATATCTACATCTATTTGCATCCTTTCTCCAAACACTTTCTAATTTTTCTCTCCATCCTTTTAAAAATACTTCATCTAAATCAGTACAAACACATATATCTGCATCATTTGGAACCATATCTAAAGAAATATTTCTTGCTACATCAAATCTCCATGGATTTATTTTCTTTTGTTTTACATGTACTCCTTTTTCTTTTAATAATTTTACAGAATTATCAGTAGATCCTGTATCAAGTACATATATTTCATCTGCTTCTTTCATAGAATTAAACCATCTATCAACAAATTTTTCTTCATTTTTACATATTGCATATACACAAACCTTATATTTTTTCATATATTTGCCTACTTTCCTAAATATTCAATTACTATATTTACAAGTGTATTTGTAAAATAAGAATTTGATTTTATATTATTTAAATCTGGTGATAATAAATATATTTCTTTTGAACCAATATTAACTATTTCATAATCATTATCTGTACTATCTATTGCGACTATTCCCTGAGATATTACATTAGAATATTCATTATTATAAATCCATTTACTAGCTCCAACATAAATATTATCTGTATTAGTTTGTCTAAATCCATATGATACAAAATCTGTATCTGGATTAAAAGTATTTGGAGTTATTTTTATAGATGCATTTATCATAATAGTAATTTTATAATATCCTATTTTATTAAATTTAATTAAATTATCTTCACTATTTAGATTAACTAAATTATCAACATCAAGTTCAATTCTATCTAATGGAATTCTTTCATCTGGTTCTATTTTTATACCAGTTGCAACTGTTCCATCATTATATTTTATTATATATGCATTTTGTATTTTACTTAATCCTGAAAGACCACTTGGTATTGTAAAATCTAAAATGTGATTAGGTCCTCCTCTATCTACAACACTTGCTTTACTTCCTGGATCACCAGTTTTTGTTTCTCCTACTTCTATGGTTTCTGATAATCCTATTGGACCCGTTGGACCTACTTCCCCTTGTTCACCTTTTGGACCTGTTGGACCAAAACATGTTCTGCAACATTTTTTATTTTTATTAATCATGTCTAATATTCTTTGTTCTTCACAATTATTCATAAATTCACTCCTTTAATACATTTTATGAAAAAAATTATTTTTTGTATGTAAAAACTCCCCAAAATTGAGGAGTCTTTATATTTAAGCTATTTTTACAATATTAATATAAGCACTAGTATCTGGTCCTGGAGATATAGTTGCTGCATCTGTTGCTTCTATTGATAAACCTATTTGATCATTTGCATTAAATGAATTTATAGTACTTCCAGAAAATTCTGTATCTACATTTGCTGTTAAACTTTTAGTAATTGATGTATTACTAATAGGTGTTGTATTTTGATTAAGTCTTACTGTAACATCTGTATTAGTACTTGGACTACCATAAAAATAATAATCAACTTGATAAACGCCATTTTCTGGTATCGTTAATTTATTTTGTGTATCTAAAGTTATTCCATTTGCTGGTCCATTACTTCCAAGTGGTACATCTGCCGCAACATTTTGTGTTAAGGTGATTGTATTTTCTGTAGTATCATATTTTCTTCCATAAGTATTAGTTGGTGAAACTGTTGCTCCTGCGGGACCTGTTGGTCCTGTTGGACCTTGTTCTCCTTGAAGTCCTTGAGTACCTTGAAGCCCTTGTATTCCCTGTGGGCCTGTTGGGCCTGTTGGACCTTGTACTCCCTGAAGCCCTTGAGTACCCTGTAGTCCTTGTATTCCCTGTGGACCTGTTGGTCCTGTTGGACCTTGTACTCCTTGTATTCCTTGTGGACCTGTTGGACCTGTTGGTCCTGTTGGGCCTCCTGCGGGACCTGTTGCTCCTGTTGGACCTGTTGGACCAAAACATGGTCTACAACATTTCTTATTTTTATTAATCATATCTAATATTCTTTGCTCTTCACAATTATCCATAATTTCGCTCCTTTCGATTATATAATACGAAAAAAATAAAAAATTGAATAATTATAACAACTAAAAAAAGTACAAATTTATTTTGCACTTTTACATATTTCTAAGTTTAGCATCCATTTTACTAGTTATGTCATCTATTATTTTATTAAATACATTACTTATTTATATGTTAATATTATAGGTTTACATCGCTCTGCATAACCATTAAATACATAGTGTTTATAAAAAGTAGATGATTCACTATATAATTGTTTTTCGATATAATTTAAACAATCAATAGGATTATCGGAAACATAATAAAGATCATTTGCACCACACATATCAAGTATATTAATAAGATCATCCCATTCATGATTTATATTAACTATAACAATAGGGCTATCATGTTCATTATTTTTCTTACCATTAATTGTTCTAAACAATTCTTCCAATGTGCCTAATTGACCTTTCATAAAAATAAATGCATCAGACAATTCTATAATTGTATCTGTCATTTCAGATTGATTTTTCATTTGTAAAGATCGATATATTACATGTTGATATTCATTCCAATTAGAATAATGTGCCATATAATGTTCTGTATAACATACAGTTGCTCTATCAAATTCATTTATTTTTTTAAACACTATAGATGGTAAACCACTACAACCATCAAAAATTATTTTATAATCTCTATTATTTATTAAATCACCTAATTCATTTGCAAAAGATGTATAACAATCACTCATATTTGCATTTATAGAACCACCAATAAAAATATTTATATCTTTTAGCATCATATTAAATTCTAACCTTCTAACTATACCTTCATCAATTAAATTTGCTTAGTATTATATCATATTATAATTACTATTTCAATAAATCACTATAACTAAAAAAAGTACAAATTAAATTTGCACTTTTACATATTTCTAAGTTTAGCATCCATTTTACTAGTAACATCATCTATTATTTTATTAAATACATTCATAACTTCTTCATCAGTTAATGTCTTATCCATATCAGTAAATGTTAATTTATATGCGATTGATTTTTTACCTTTATCAACATTTTCACCTGTATAAACATCAAATACTTCAATATTAGTAAGCATTCTTGAGCCTGACTTTTTAATTAATTTTTCAACTTCTTCACTTGTTACATTTTTATCAACTATAAATGCTAAATCTTTTGTTATACTTGGTAATTTTGATGCTGGTTTAAATTTAATTGGTTTAGTTTTTACATTTAATTTATCTATTGATAATTCAAGTACATATATTTCATCTTTTTCTAATTTTGGATGAACTCTTCCAACAAATCCAACTTTTTGTCTATCTAAAATAATATCTGCACTTATTCCAGGATGTAAATTTTCTTCAGTACTAATTACAAAGGAATATCTATTTTTAAGTCCTAAATAATCAAGTAAATTTTCAACAATACCTTTTATTACATAGAAATCAGTTTTTATTTTTGAATTATTCCAAGATGCACTTATATAATTTCCATATAATGCAACACCTAAATAATTTTCTTCTTTAAAATCATCAAAGAATACTTTACTTGTTTCATAAATATTAATATCTTTAAGTCCTCTAGATTTATTATATTTAATTACATCTATTAAAGATGGTATCATTGATTTTCTAAGTACTGATCTATCTTGACTCATTGGATTAGGTACTTCTATTACCTTTTTATCTTTAGAGAATAAATCAGATGTTTTTTTATCAACTAATGTATAAGTTCTAACTTCATTTAATCCTAAACTTCTCATTCTTTTGCTGATATTTTTTCTAAATGCTATTACTTCTTCATATTTTCCTTCTTTTGTAGGTAATACTGGAAGTGTATTTTTTAAATTATGGTATCCATATAGTCTACCAATTTCTTCAACTATATCATTAACATTATTTTCTATATCTAATCTTCTTCTTGGAATAGTTACTTCAAAAGTATCACCATTTAAAGTATATTTAAAATCTAATTTATCTAATTGATCTTCAATATCTTTATCAGTAAGTGTAATACCAAGTAATGAATTTACCTTTTCTGTTTTAAATGTTATTTCTTTCTCTTTTTTATCTTCATTATCATAAAGTACATAATCACTTAATACTTTACCACCTGCGTACTTTTCAAGTAAATGACACGCTCTATCTAGTGCTTTTATAGTATATTCATAATTTAATCCTTTTTCATATCTCATAGATGCTTCACTTCTTAGATTTAATCTTTTTTCTGTTTTTCTTATATTAGTAGGATTAAATATAGCACTTTCTATTAATACTTCTTTTGTATTTTCATCAACATCAGTATTAAGTGCGCCCATTACTCCCGCAACTGCGACTACTCTTTTTCCATCTGTTATTACAATATCATCAGAACTTAATGTTCTTTCTTTTTTATCTAAAGTTACTACTTCTTCATTATCATTTGCCATTCTAACAAGTATTTCATTACCTAGTTTATTTTTGTCAAAGAAATGAAGTGGTTGACCATATTCAAGCATTACATAGTTTGAAATATCAACTATATTATTTATTGGTCTCATACCTGCGGATATTAATCTATTTTGAATAAATTTAGGAGATTCACCTATTTTTAAATCTGTTACCATTTTTGCTTTATAATATGTACAATTTTGTGTATCTACTTTTAGGTTAAAATGATTTTTAACTGAATCACTTATTTCTTCATAACTATCATCTGGTAAGTTTACTTTTTTTCCTAAGATTGCTCCTACTTCATAAGCAAATCCTATATGATAAAAGCAATCATTATTTTTGTGTTTATGTATGTCTAAATCGTATAAAGTATCACATGCACCCATATATTCTAAAGCATCTACTCCAACGCGCGCATCATCATCTAATACATATATACCTTTTTTATAGTTTTCTTCATTGTCTTCTTCTAATCCTATTTCTGATAAAGCACATATCATACCATTTGAGTCAACACCTCTTTTTTTACTTTTTGAAATAGTAAAATTACCTGGAAGTGTAGCTCCTGGAAGAGCCACTATTACTTTTATTCCTTCTTTTACATTTGGCGCACCACATACTATTTGAATAGTTTCTTTTCCAACATCTACCATACATACATGCATATGATCTGAATCAGGATGAGGAACGCATGATAATACTTTTCCTACAACTAAATTATCAATATGATTAGATATTACATGTTCAACATTTATACCTGCTTTTGTTACTTTATCTGCTAGTTCATCAAGATTCTCATTTTCTATATCAATATAATCTTTTACCCAGTTCATACTTATCATAGTTATCTAATCTCCTTTCTATCAAAATTTCTTGTTTCTCTTAAATCATTTTCATGACATACTCTCATATCAGTAATACCATATTTAAGCATTGATATTCTTTCAGCAGCCATACCAAATGCAAATCCTTGCCATTCATTTGGATCATAACCACATGCTTTTAATACATTAGGATGAACCATTCCTCCACCACAAATAGTTATCCATCCTTTTGGTTTACACATTGAGCAACCACTTCCATCACAATATATACAGCTCATATCCATCTCTACTGATGGTTCTGTAAATGGATAATAACTTGGTCTAAATCTTGCTTCTACTCCTTCTCCAAACATATTTTTTATAAATGCATCAAATGTTCCTTTTAAATCACTAAGTGATATATTTTTATCAATTACAAGTCCTTCAATTTGAGTAAATTCTTGTTCATGAGTCGCATTTATATCTTCTCTTCTATATGTTTTACCAGGGCATATCATTCTAATTGGAGTTTTACCTTCTCCTTTTAACATTGTTCTTACTTGAACTGGTGATGTTTGGCTTCTAAGTAATATGTTTTCTCCTTCTAAATAATATGTATCTTGTGCATCTCTAGCAGGATGATCCTTTGGTAGGTTAAGCATTTCAAAGTTATATTTATCAAGTTCTATCTCTGGTCCTTCTAAAACATCATATCCCATTCCTATAAAGAATTCTTCTGTTTCTTCAACTATTTTTTCTATTATTGATGGACTTCCTGATGGAATACTTGTTCCACTTAAAGTTATATCTATTTTTTCTTCTTCTAATTTTTTATTTAATGCTTCTTCTTCTAATTTTTCTTTTAATTCATCAAATGAGTTATTAACAAATGTTTTTAAATCATTTAAAAGTGATCCAAATTCTTTCTTTTCTTCATTTGGTATTTCTTTCATTAATGATGAAAGTTCTGATATAGGTCCTTTTTTACTTAAATATTCTACCTTTAAATCATTTAATTCTTTTAAAGTTGTAACTTCTTTTAATTTTTCTTCAATTTCTTCTTTTAAATTTTTTACTCTTTCTTCTTTATTCATTTTAAAACATCTCCTTTATCTTATCAAAACTATTTATACTTAATATCTTACTCTTATCATATTCCTTATTTTCAGGATTATAATAAATTGAATCTATTCCAAATTTATTTGGACCAATTACATCTTTTTCTATTGAATCTCCTATCATTATACATTCATCTATACAAAAGTCACCACATGCGGTTATATAACTTTCTTTATTTGGTTTAAGAAAAGTATCACCCGTATAAACATCATCAAAGAATTCAAATATTCCAGCATTTTTAAGTCTAGATTCTTGTTCATCTTTAAACCAGTTTGTAAGTACTGCTAAACTTTTGTCCTTACTTTTTAAATATTCAAGCATGCTTTTGGTTTCTTCAAGTAATTTATCATCCATTTTTGAATTAACTTTAATCCAACCTTCTACAATTTCACTCGTAATATTTACACCTGTTTTTTCACTTAAAAATTTGCTTAAACTACTATAATCATACTTTTGATGAAGACTTTCATATTCACATAATTTTTCAAAGTACAACAAAAGAAATTTTTCTGCGTCTTCTTTATTTAGTACACTTCTAAAATAATCCCTCTCTGAGATATAATCACCATGAAGAAGTGTTCCATCAAGATCAAATATAAACCTCTTTTTCATATTTACCTCCAAAAAAAATATCTATGATGTAAGGACGATTTTTCGCGGTACCACCTTACTTCATAGATATTTCTATGCTCTTTAATCTATTAACGCTAGATAAACGTTATAACTTTTCATTATACATTCAGAGGGTGAATTCATATAATATATTTTATTAGCTTCTCACCATACGCTAACTCTCTTAAAAAATATTAATTATATTACTACTTCCTCATCACAACTTTTAAACTAAAAATATTATAACACAATATTTTATTTTTGCAAACAACATAATTTTACAAAATATTATATTTTACTATTTTCCAAATATATGATTAACATTACTATATATTTTTTCTAAATTATTTTCTTTTCTTAGTGAAGAATCCAAAACTTTATCTTCTATATAAGTCATAGTTGCATTAAAAAACTTATCTCTATTTTTATAATCTAAATATGGAGGATTATTTTTCCAATCACCATATTTAACTTCTATTATATTAACAAGAGCATTTGTAAGTTTTATTCTATCTTCTTTTGGTAATTTAAACCATAGTCCTGCATTTTTCACTCTTAATAATGAAGCAATTACTGCGTCATCATGGATTATTTGTTCAAATTCACTATATAAACCTATCTTTTTAAAATTGTACTTTAAATCATCAAGTCCAGTAAATACATCTAATATTTTTTCTGTTGGGTAAAAAAAATCTCTAATTGTTGTATTATTTAAATTTATCCTATACATATACATTCTATCATATAAAAATACAATCTTATTTGCTTTTGCTGTTATTGCTCTAATAACTGGACCATCTTCCCATTTTAAATGTTCTCTAAATCTAATGTCATCAAATAAATCTTTTCTAATAAGTTTATTCCAAACAGTTGGCATTTCATTAAACACATAATCTTTTTCTTTTTTGGGATTTATTATTTTTTTATCTTCATTATAATAGTTTGAATTATATGAATCTAACTTTATATTTTCAAAATATGTGCATCTTCCACATCTTGCAATATCCGCATCATTTGAAACAGCATTTTTATATAAAACTTCTATCATATCTTCTCTTAAAAAATCATCTGCATCAACAAACAATATATATTCACTCTGTGATGCATCTAGTCCTATATTTCTTGCACCACCTGCACCAAGATTTATGCTTGGTATTACTTTAACATTTGGGAATTTCTTTTCATACTCTCTTAATATATCCAATGTGTTATCAGTTGAACCATCATCTACTAAGATTATTTCTATATCTTTAAACGTTTGTCTTAAAATACTATTTACACATTTATTAATATATTTTTTTCCATTATATACAGGAACAATAACACTAACCTTTGCCATAATAAATCCCCCCCTTAAAATTTTAAGATATATTAACACCATCTTAGTAATATGTCAATTTTATTGCCATTCTTTTAATTATCTCATATAAAATTTTTACTCATGTTTTCTTATATACTTAATATTAGGACATAACATGAGTTTGTTATAATGTAAGAATAATTATTTGTAAATAAAAATATCTATGATGTTTATATTCATAGATATTATTAACCTTCTATATTGTAATAATGAACTGTTAATTTTTTTATTTTTCCATCTGTAAATTCTGCATTGTATCCAGCACCATTTCTATATAATGGTGTATTTACATTCTCAGGGCCATGAACAGTTACCTCATTTTGCTTCTTTTCTTTATATTTTTCATAAGAATCACCAAGTTGCTGTTTTAAAAATCTTTCAAAACTTTTATGTGCTCTAGAATTATCCTCCTTTTTTGGAGTAGTTATTTGTTTTATTAATTCTTCCTTTACATCTTTAGCAGACACTCTTCCTTTAACATCAACTTCAAATATTTTAGAATAATCATCTTTTTTACATAATAAATTTAAACAAGGATCTAAAACATATTCTACATCATCATATTTAAAACACATCCATGAATGATAATATTTTGGATTTGTTTCATCGAATTTTAAATCTCCTCTTTCGATATAATCATCATCATTTAAAAATACTATTGCGGATTCTGTAGTCTGCCAACACCATCCTTCAAGTTTTCCAACAGGCATTAACTCAAATAAAGAACCCTTATAATCTCCTAAAACTTCAATATATAAATTATTTAATTTTTCCATTAAATATTCTACTACTTTAGGCTCAATTCTTTTTGAACGCAATATTTTAAATCTATCTTCTTCAGTTAATGGCTCTCCGCAAATGACTTTTTCTAGAATATCATTAATTCCAATCATACTATTTTCCCTCCTTTTTTTATTACCAAATATATTATCATAAAATATACAAATGTCAATAATAAATAATTTATTATTTTGATTTATGTTTCATATAAACACAAAAAAATTGGACTTAATCATCCAATTTTTTCTAAAATAAACTAAGCTGACTTGTTTCAGGCATATCGCCAAATATACCCATTAATCTCATTTTATCTATTAAAGTGCCTGATACTTTACATCTTATCTGGAATTCCTCAATCGATATAAATGGACCTTTTTCTCTTTCTTCAACTATGTTATTAGCAACTGTATCACCAAGTCCTTCAATTGCATTAAATGGAGGAATTACTTCTGTTTCACTAGCTGCTCCAAAAGTAGTTGCAGCACTTTTATATAAATCAACATTTAAGAATTTTATACCTCTAGCTGCTGCTTCTAAACATAAATGAAGTGATTCATATGTACCTAATTCTTTATTAGATGCATCTCTTCCTTTATTAGTTATTTCTGTAAGTTTATCTTTAATAGCGTCATAACCTTTTATCATAGAAATAATATCAACATCAGTTGCTTTACATGAAAGCCAAGATGCATAGTAATATACTGGCATATGAACTTTATACCAAGCAACTCTAAATGCACTTGTTACATATGCTGCGGCATGGGCTTTTGGGAACATGTATTTTATTTTATGACATGATTCAATAAACCAATCTTTTATTCCAGCATCTTTTAATATTTGTTCATATTCAACCCATTGGTCATGATCTTTTGGTTTACTTGCTCTACCTTTTCTTACAAACTCCATTATTTTAAATGCTGTAATAGGTTTAAGACCATTATACATTAGATATACCATTATATCATCACGACATCCTATTACTTCAGAGAATGGTACAATATTATTTTTTATTAAATCTTGTGCATTACCTAACCAAACATCAGTACCATGTGATAAACCAGATATTTTAATTAATTCGGCAAATGTTTTTGGTTTAGTATCTTCAACCATTTGTACTGTAAATTTTGTACCAAATTCTGGTATACCAAGAGTACCTGTATTACACATTATTTGATCTGCAGTTACACCAAGTGGCGCAGGTGACAAGAATATTCCCATTGTTTCTTTATCATCTAGTGGAACTTCTGTAACATCTGTTCCTGTCATATCTTGTATCATACGAAGTTGTGTTGGATCTGAGTGACCTAATATGTCTAGTTTTAATACATCATCTTCAATTTTATGATAATCAAAGTGTGTTGTTCTCCATGCAGAATTTGGATCATCTGCTGGAAACTGGAATGGTGTAAAATCAAATACATCCATGTAATCTGGTATAACTACTATTCCACCTGGATGTTGTCCTGTAGTTCTTTTAACACCTGTACATCCTTTTGAAAGTCTTTCTATTTCTATTGATCTTTTTTCTATACCTTTATCTTCAAAGAATCCTTTTGTATAACCATATGCAGTTTTTTCAGCGACAGTACCTATTGTTCCTGCTCTATAAACATTATCAACACCAAATAATACCTTTGTATATTCATGGATTGCTGCTTGGTTTAAATCTGAAAAGTTAAGATCTATATCTGGAACTTTATCTGCATTAAATCCAAGGAATGTAGCAAATGGAATATCTTGTCCATCTTTAAGCATCAAAGTACCACATTTCGGACAATTCTTATTAGGTAAATCAAAACCACTTGAATAAGTCGCACCTAATGCTTTTCCATCTTCTTCAAATATACTATGTTTACATTTTGGACATCTATAGTGAGCCGCAAGTGGATTTACTTCTGTTATTCCCATCATTGTTGCGACGAAACTAGATCCAACAGATCCTCTTGAACCAACTAAGAAGCCATCATTATTTGATTTTTTAACTAGTCTTTGCGCAATCAAGTAAATAGGATCAAATCCAGCACCTATTACTCCACCTAGACTTTTCTTTAGTTTCTTTTCTAGTTCATCACCTGTTAATTCTTCTTCACTAGTATCTACTAAATACTTTCTAACTAAATCTTTAACAGCATCCGAACCTTTTACAATAACATCATGTAATTGTTTAAATGATTCAATTTCTTTTTCTTCATCACTTAAACTTTTATCAAGATAATATTTTACACTTGTTAAAACTATATCACCATAAAGTTCTGTACCTAGTCTTGATTCAATATTATATGGAAGTGGATCACCATACCAATTATTTGCTTTTTCATATACAAGGTCTGTAACTACTCTAGGACAATCAAGATAAGTTTTACCATCATCTGCTTTTACTCTTGGTGAAAAGGGTACTCCTCCTGTTTGAATTATTACATCAAATACTTCTGTCATATCAAGTATTTTATTTGGATTTGTTATTACTAATTCTTTTGCTTTTTCTTTACCTAAGAATTCAAAGTTTTCAAGCATTTCATTTGTTGTTCTAAAATGTTGTGATGGTATTTGTCCACCTTTACTATTTCTAATAAGAGGATGTCTTCCTCTACCTGGAACATTTTGATTTATTATTATTTCTCTATAAATTTTATCTTCTTTCTTTAAGTGGTGTACATCTCCTGTTGCGACGATCATCTTACCTGCTTCTTCAGTAACTCTAACTATTTTTTCTATATTTTGAATAAGTTGTGCTTCATTTTCAAATACAGATGGTACTAAATGACAATATTCATCTACTGGTTGTACCTCAACATAATCATAAAATTTAATTATATTAGCAAGTTCTTCATCACTTTTTGTACTAGCACTAGTAAATACTTCACTTTGGTAACATCCACTACCTATTAATAAACCTTTTCTATATTTTTCTATTTCACTTCTAAGTATTCTAGGGGTTTTATATAAATATTTAGTATTTGCATAAGAAACGATTGTAAATAGATTTTTTAATCCTTCTCTTGTTAATGTAAGTATATTTATATCATGTGTTTTACCATATTTATGTATTTCATCTTTTGGTACTAAGTTATTTAATTCACTTATTTTTCTAAAGTTTTGATCATACATTTTTTTAAGCATTTTATGAAGTACTAAAGCTGTTCCTTCAGCATCGTAGTTTGCTCTATGGTGTGCATCTTCATCAAATACAACTCCATATCTTTTTGTAATCGCTGATAAACTATGTCTTGCTTCTGTATTATCAAGTGCACGAGAAAGTTCAAGTGTATCTATTACTGGATTTTTAAATTCACCTAGATTATATTTTTTATATGCCATTTCAATAAATGATACGTCGAATTTTGCATTGTGAGCAACCATAGGAACATTTTCTCCGCCTATCCATTCAATAAATTTCTTTACGCCTTCTTCTTCATTCATTTTACCAACCAGCATATCATCAGTAATATGTGTTACATCAATTATCTTTTGTGGTAATTTTCTTTTTGGATCAATAAGTTCATCAAATGAATCTAGTATTTCACCATTTCTTATTTTAGTCGCACCTATTTCAATAATTGAGTCTGCACCACCGGCATTAAAACCTGTTGTTTCAAGGTCGAATACTACATATGTTGCATCTAATATTCCTTCATCTGTTGGTCTTATTACAATATCAATATTGTCATCAACCATAACAAGTTCGCACCCATATATTACTTTAAAAGGTTCTTCTCCTTCCTTTAAATCTTTATTCATTCCTCTTACTAAATTAAATGCATTTGGGAATGCTTGTACTCCATCATGGTCTGTAACAGCTATTCCTCTATGTCCCCATTTTTTTGCTTGTTTTATTAAGTCTTCTACTGAAACTACTCCATCCATTTGACTCATAATAGTATGAGCATGCAGTTCTACTCTTTTTTCTTCTTCAGTATCTTTTTCTTCTTTAAATTTACTTTCAATAGGAACAATATTTCTAGCACTTAACACATAATCATTTGCGAATGTATCAAATGATACTCTACCATTTATTTTATACCAAGAATTTTCATTTAATTCACCATTTACTCTATTAAAATCTTCTTCATTTCTAATGAATATTTTTACTAAAATACTATCTGATAAATCTGATACTTTTAAAGTTATAATTTTAAATACACTTTTTGTTGATTCAAATAATTCTTTACCAAATATGTATCCTTCAATAGTTACATCATTTATTTCACCAGTTATAGTTTGTACAGAAACTGGATCACTCATATTTTCAAATCCTATAATCGCACTACTTTCGGGATCTTTCTTAGTAGATACCATCTGCATTCTTTCTCTTGGTTTTTCTTTTGGTTTGTTTAAAAATTCAGTAGCTTCTTTGCTTGCTTCTTTTACTTCTTCTTCTAATTCTTTTTTTATTTCTTCTTTTAATTCATTTCCGCCATCTAATAATTCTATTTTTAAATTTAGACTTTCAAAACCAATTTTATGATATGTATTAATTATTTCATTTAATCTACTATTTATCATATTTTCTTCTGCTTTATTTGACGCTGTTATAACCATTCCATTAGTAGTAGCCTTTATTTCTTTTCCATAAAAAATCATTGAAACTGCTTTACCTAAAGATAGTTTATTAATTATATAGTTAAAATAACTATTTATTAACGACTTATTAACTGTTTTAGGTACTATTTCATATGTTACTGTATTTAAATTAGGAAAACCTTTTTTTATGTTTTCATCTAAATATTCTAAAATTTTTATTGGTAATAATTCTTTAGTTTCAATTATAAAATCCCAATTTAATTTATCTTTTGTTGATTTTATTTTTAAAATTTTACCTTCATTAAAATAATTATATTCTTCTTTTGGTAAATTTATTTTATTTAAAAATAATTCTAATTTACTATCCATTATTACCACCCTTACTTCAATATTCATTATATCAATTTTTTTAGTTTCTATAAAGAAAAAAAGAAAGAAAAATATAATTTTTCTCACTTAACTTGTAAAAAAATTTATAATTTCTAAACTATATGTATCATAAAATTGTATAGTATGTTCTATATTTTTCTTATTAAATCAAATTTTTTCATTTTCTTAAATTTATAATTAAATATATAACTAATTTTGTAAAGAAAAATACCTAATCATTATTAGATATTTTCTTAATTTCTTCAACTGATAAGCCTGTTGCTTTTGATATATTTTCTATAGGCATATTCATTGATAATAAGTTTTTAGCAGTTTGCTTTATACCATCATTCATACCTGATGTATAACCTTGTGATATACCTTCTTCTTTGGCCTCTGAAAGCAAACTATTTTGTATTTTATTTTTATCTTCTTCTTCACTCATATACTTTTGAAATTCTGGATTATCATTTACTATCGTTACATTTGTTATATACTTATCTACTATCTTATCTTTTGGCATATTTTCAAGCTCCTTTTTATCTAAATCAAGCATTATCATATATTGATTCTTCTTGATTTCTTCTTCATTTTTACTATACCAAATTTTATCATAATAATCCATATTTATTTCATATATTATGAAATTTTTAACATATAGTTCACCTTTTTCATTCATTATCTTATATATTTTCATTTCTTCATTATTTCTTCCTAATCCCCATGTTAAATTAACTTGAATTATATCAGTGTCTTCATTATATGTATCACCAACACTTGCATTAGACTGATATATATTACAAATATACGCAGTACTTCTAGTATGAAGATAATCTTTATTTTGTGAATTTATCTCTATTTCAATCTTTTTATTACCAGTATGTACTATTGCATCTACTCTTTTATCTTTAATATTTACATTACCACTTAATAACTCTGTTTTTTTAATTTCTAACTTATCTATTTTTATTTTAAGAATAAACTCTAATAATGCTTTTAATAAATCACTATTATCAGGTTTTAGAAATACTTCTTTAAATGCACGATCATTTCTGCATGTATAAAATGTTGCCATATTTTTTCTCCTTTCGTTATGATAAGAATACTTTTGAACTTTACAAAAAAAAATATCCTCTCATATGTTTTATTCTCTCTTTTTAGTTAAATCTCCCCTAAAAAAAGAAAAAAATTGATATTTCTACCAACTTTCTAATATTATATATTTAATTTTGTATTATATATTTTGATTCTATATTGTTTTTACCTTTTTTCTAACAAGTAATATAAGTTCTTCTGGTCCATTCATTTTATTTAAGAGTATTAAACTAGATTGTAATTTAGTTTTTATATTTACTTCATCTTTTATTCTTTCAGCATTTTCTTTGGCATAATTTATATCTATATCATTTGTATATACAAAATCTTTTATATAGTTTTCAATATCTTTAAGGACATATTCTTTTAAAACATATTCATCCATTTCTCTTACTCCAAAATATGCTTCTACATAAAGATTAAATAAGTTTTCTCTTTCCATAATTCACCTACTTAACAGATTCTAAATATTCATCATAATTCATCATTTTATCAACATATTTTCCATTTTCTTTAAATTCTATAATTCTATTTGCAACTGTCGATAAAAGTTCATGGTCATGTGATGAGAATAAAAGTGCTCCCTTAAAGTTTTCCATACCTTTATTAAGTGATGTTATTGACTCAATATCTAAATGGTTAGTTGGATCATCCATAACAAGAACATTTGCTCCACTAAGCATAAGTTTACTCATCATACATCTTACTTTTTCTCCACCTGATAATACTTTTACTTTCTTTAGTGCCTCATCACCAGAAAATAACATTCTGCCTAAAAATCCTCTAATAAATGGTTCTTCTTGTTCTTTTGAATATTGTCTTAACCAATCAATTAAATCATAATTATTATCAAAGAACTTATCATGATTTTTAGGGAAATAATCATATTTTACTGTTGTTCCCCATTTTACTTCACCAAAATCTGGTTCTAATTCACCAGTTATTATTTTAAAAAGTGTTGTTATTGCAAGTTCGTTAGTTCCAACAAAACCTACTTTATCATTTGTATTAATAGTTAAGTTCATATTTTTAAGTACTACTTCTCCATCAATAGTTTTGCTTATTCCTTTTAGTTCAAGTACATCCTTTCCAAGAGGTCTTTCTACTTCAAAATTTATATATGGATATCTTCTAGAAGATGCTTTCATTTCTTCTAGTTCAATCTTTTCTAATGATTTTTTTCTACTTGTTGCTTGTTTACTTTTTGATGCATTTGCTGAGAATCTTGCGATAAAGTCTTTTAATTCCTTTATTTTTTCTTCTTTCTTTTTATTTGAATCTTTCATTTGTTTTAATATTAACTGACTTGATTCATACCAAAAGTCATAGTTACCAATAAATAATGTAATCTTACCATAATCTATATCAAGCATATGTGTACATACTTTATTTAAGAAGTGTCTATCATGTGATACTACTATTACTGTATTATCAAAGTTAAGTAAAAATTCTTCAAGCCATACTTTTGCTTCTATATCAAGATAGTTTGTTGGTTCATCAAGTATTAGGATATCAGGATTACCAAAAAGAGCAGATGCTAGTAACACTTTTACTTTTTCTGCACCACTTAAATCTTTCATTAGTTTTTCATGATAACTAACATCTATTCCAAGTCCACTTAAAAGTATAGCGGCATCACTTTCAGCATTCCATCCATTAAGATCCGCAAATTCTGCTTCTAACTCACCTGCTTTTATACCATCAGATTCTGTAAAATCTTCTTTTGAATATAATGCATCTTTTTCTTTCATTATGCTATAAAGTTTTGTATTACCCATTATTACTGTATCAAGTACTTTATATTCATCATAAGCATTATGATCTTGTTTTAATACTGACATTCTTTCACCTTTAGACATAACAATAGAACCTGTTGTTGATTCTATTTCTCCACTAAGTACTTTTAAGAATGTAGATTTACCCGCACCATTTGCACCTATTACACCATAACAATTTCCTTTTTCAAATTTTAAATTAACATTTTCAAATAAAACTCTTGTATTAAATTTTAAACTTAAATTATTTACTTGTAACATATTTTTCACCACACTTATTTTTTTACAACACCTCTATTTTACTTTATAATACAAATAAAAGCAAGGAAAAGTTTAATCCAATTACTTAAAAAGACTTTAATTTAAAACTAAAGTCCTTTCATTTACATATTCATCAATTTTTGAATCTGGAACAAAGAATAAATCTTTATTTAATATATCTTTTTTTATTTTGTTATTTTCATCATAAATAGATATACCTAAACTATTACATAATTTTATTCTTTTGATAATATTTATATCACTATTTAGTACTTCAATATTACTATTTATACTTACTCCAAGTTCTTTTAAACTATTAATTTTACTCTTTAAATCTTCTTCACCTAAGAAATTATAATTTTTTAAATTTCTTGTTTTAATGTTTAATTTTGATTCTTCTATAGTAGATAAATTATCTTCTATTAATTTTGTACTTGATACATAAAAATTCATCCCATCAGAATCAAGGCCTTTAATATTTATACCTTTATCTAATAGTAAATTCATATTTTTAATTAATAGATTATAAGATACCTCATCTAAATCATTTGATGGCAATAATACATTAATATTATTTCTTACAAACTCACTATTAATATAATCTTTTTTTATAAATTCTTCTATTTTAGATATTATATCATTATTTGTTCCAGCAATAATTAATAAAATTTCATTTTTAAATTTATAATCTATTTTATTTAAAAATTTAATTATTTTTTCTACGGAATCATAACCACGTGACATAATAATTTTCTTTTCTGCATCATTAAATAACATAAAATCAATATTATTTTTTCCAAAAATATTTATAAATTTAGATATTGAATTTTTCTTTAAATTTAAATATTTTCTTTCTAATTTTTCATTATATGATTTATTATTTTCTTTTATATAAATTAAAATATCATGTCTAAATTCTTCACCCGCATAATCTAATAATTCATCAATATTTGTTATTTCTTCTCCATTTTTACCTTTTTCTAAATTATTAATAAGTCTATTTAATTTTTTTATTTTATCACTATATAATTTATTCAATCTTTTATTTTCTAGTTTTATTTCTTTTTTCTTTGTTTCTATTCTATCAAAAAATTCTGGAAAACTATTTACTTCTAATAAAATATCTCTTTCTTCTTTTAAATTTTCTTCTGAACAATCATTCATAGAATATATTCTTTTCATTCCAATTGTAAATCCCGTACATCTAAAGAAATCTGATATTATCATAAAATCTTCTTTATTTATTAGTCTTAGCATTTTGCATACTTTTTTAATATTATCTACACTATCACTGCTATATTGTTCACTAAACTTTTCAATTTTTTCTTTTAAATCGTTATCTTCAAGAAGATAAATAACTTCAAATTTATCAAAATCAAATTCATTAATAATTTTTATCAAATCTTCTGGCAAACACTTAATCAACTCAAAATCATCATATTTATCGCCTAAAATAATTCCTGCATATATTAAATCAATTTTTTTAAATTCATTAAGACTAACCATATAATCATATATTGATGGTATCTTTTCTAAACATTCAAGTTCTGATGTTTTATAAGAATTCATTTTTAATTCATAATTCATAATGTTTCTTTTTATTTTAAAAATTAATTCTTTTTTTTCCATTTTTATCCCCTTCTATCCTCAAGTTTTAAGAAAAGTTTTTTTTCGATATCTTTATTTTCATCTTTATATTCTTTAGAATCCTTTTGGCTTATTAATTTTGGTTTCATAGCTCTATATGTTAAACTCCTAGTTTCAATTGATTTTTTATAACCATTATCATAATCACATTTCTTTACCGCACACATTATTATAATATAAGTATTTTCATCTAACTTATCAAATAATACCCTAGTTTTAAATCCTCTTACTTCTGAAAGTGATGATGTTTTAAGATTATTTGAATTTAATCTTTTTGCCCTTTTAAATGTTCCATCTTTAATAGATTTAAATAATTCTTCAAATGATTCATAATACTCATTTTTTATCTTATCCAAATCATTTAAACAATAAATATTTCCACTTATTGTTTTTAAAAAATATAAATTATTTTCTTTTACTTCATCTTCATTTTTTGATTTTTCTTCTGCATTTCTTATAAAATTAATTTTTCTTTTGTCTAAGTCTATTAGCTTTTGAGTTTCTTCTATTATTTCTTCTTCTCCAATAGAATCTGATTTGATTTCTTCATATTCCATTATTTCTTTAAGAATCTCAGCCATCATACGTGATATTATTTTAAAACAATTAGGATTATTTTTACTTGGTAAATTTTCTTTTATAAGTTTTTCTAATTCGTCTATACTTATATCTTCTCTAATTTCTTTAATTGGCTCATAATAATATAAATAATCCATATCTTCATCTAAAACTTCATCATATTCATCATTTTCTTCAAAACATTGTTTTTCTTTTTTGAACGTCATATTTTTATTTGCTTCATCTAGTTTTTCTATTTCTTTTATTTCTTGTTTCATAGAAGATGAAACTTTATTATTATGTTTTAACGCCTCTAATAATTCTTCATCATCTGTAATTGTATCTGTATTAATAAATGATTCCATCATTACCAACTCCTTTTAACGTAGGAAGTATATTACCAGATTATTTGTATTTTGTCAAAAAAAAGGAACCTTTTTTGGTTCCTATTCAGCAACATAAAGTCCGTATAAACTTCCTTCATTTGTATTTTTCTTAACAATTATAAATGCTTTATCATTATCTTTATTTAATTCAACTGATGATATTTCAAGATTTTTAATTTTCTTTATTTGATTACCTTTAAAGTTAATTACTTTTATATATTTATCAGAACTATTATTAACAAATATTGCATTTCTATATGGACTAATAACACTTCCTGATGCAGCATTTAATTTTTCATTATCTTTTAATTTATATTTATATGTTTTTTCTTTTGTTATGTTATATGTATATAATACATTATCTTTTACATAGACATAATGATCTTTATTTAATGTTATATAATCACTATCGGATACTTTAATAACTTCATTACCATTAGAATCTAATATGATTGTATTATCACTTGAATCTGTATATTTATAAACTACTTTATCATTAATTTCAACTCTTTTAACTTTTTTATTACTAATCATTTTATTATTTTTTACAGAATATAATGTCATTGAATAACTTGATTCTTTTCCAATAATAAGTTTTTTATCTATTATTGTTATATCATTTTCTGATACTTCTAACTCTTTATTATTTTTATCAAAAACTACATTTTTGCTTCCATATTTGTTACTTTTATCAGAACTAAAATCAATTACCTTATATCCACCTTCATATTCTTTATAATCAGAAACATTGATACCTTCAGATTTATACAATGACTTATTATTTTTCATATCGTATATAACTGTTTTCTTTTCATCACAAGATGATTCTGAACAAGATATTTTTAAAATTGCATTATTTTTATCGTTACTATCTATATCTGATACTGTTGAATAAAAATATGTTTTGTTTTGTTTATAAGCATATATTGCTTTGTAATCTTTACTTTTTATATTTAATACACCAACTGATTTTTCTTCTGTATTAGTAACTAATACATTTTTTTGATTTTCATCATAAACACTATCTGAGTATAATGTATATTTATTAGTATCAATTTGTTCTTTTATTTTTTTAGCAATTTGATCTGTATCTTTTGCCTTTGTTTGTTTTCCATTTTTTGAAAGTGTATACTTAACATTATTATCATTTTCTTTTTTAGTTATTATTAATTCATAATCATTTTCACCAGTTCTATAACTAATAAAACTATCACCAATTATTTCACCTTTTGAAAAACTATAATAATTATATACATCATCTACTGTATTTTTTACTATTGCATATAATTCCTTATCATTTTCATCAGTTACAACTTTACTAATACTATAGTTTGTTAATACTTTTTCTCCCTTTGAATCAAGAATAGAATATGTATCATTTATTTTTACAGCAATATATTTACCGTTTAGATATTCATCAATATCCGCTATGTTATTGTAAATTGTTTTTCCTTTTTTATTTAATATACTATAACTATTTTTTTCTTTCATAGCAATTAAATTATCATTAATTATTGAAAGAGGATTACTTGTTTCAAATACTGCTTTTCCTCTTTTATTTTTAATAGAATATTTTGAAACTTTTAGGTTAGTAACATTAACTGTTGTTGATATATAATAGTCACTTCCAATAGAAACTGGAACCTCAGTTGTTTTGTCATCTTTATTATAATTAACTTTATAATTTGCTATTTTTTTACCATCTGAATTATATAAATAAACTTTATATTTACTTAATTTATCTCCATCAATAGCAATAAATCCATCACAAGATGAGTTTATGCATGATACACTTGTATATTTTGCACTTAAAACTTTCTTTACTCCTGAAATATTATCATTTTTAGCAAATTTATTAAATACCGCTCTTACACCTATTAATAGAACAATAACAGCTAAAACAATTATTAATATTTTTTTTAATGAACTATTCTTTGTTATAAAAGAGAATTTTTCACTTATCTTTGTTTTTTCTTCTGTAACTCCTTCTTCCTTTTTATCTTCATTTTTTTCCTTTACTTCATCTGAAGACTTTAAAGTCTCATTAGACTCATTTTCTTTTTCTGTTTTTTCACTAGTTGTTTCATTAACTTCAGTGTTTTCTTCATTTGAAGTATTATCATTTTTTATTACTTCTTCTTTAGAATTATCATCTGAATTAATGTTTTCTTCTTCATTATTATTTACATCTTTTTCTTCCATATTTACACTCCTTCTAAATCAAATTATATTATAATTAATTTTATTTATCAATAAATTTATATTTTATTTACACCAAAATTATACATATTTTAAATACTTTATAACTAAACTTCCTTTTTTGGTTCTATTTATTTCTCCTAAAAATTTATATTTACCATATTTTCTTATACTAAATATATCATTTTCTTTTAACATATAAGTTGGCTTAGTCAATAATTCATAATTTAAGTATATATCACCATTTTTTATCTTTTCAAGTGCATTACTTCTACTTGAATTAATTATTTTAGAAACAATAACATCTACTCTTATACTTGGAACGATTATAATGCATTCTTCATACTCTTGTTTATAGTCCCTTAAATAATATGGATCCTTTTCTATTAAATCTACTTTAGAATTTCTAATACTCGTTAAATTAGATTTTATATAATTATCAATGCTAGATAAAATTATAATAAAATATCTGTTATTCCAAATAACAACATCACCAAACATTTCATCAGATATATTAAGTGAATAAAGAGTTCCAAGTATATCCTGATGTCTTAAATCATTATTTGATATAATTTCATATATTTTAATATTTGGCATCTTATTATATAAAATTATTTTTGTCGCACCACTAAATGGTTCATATATATTATATTTAACATTTTTTAATTCTTTCTTTACTCTATTTAAGTACTTAATTTCAACAAAATTAGTACTATTTGAATATAATACTTTTTCTACTATTTTCTCTACTGTATAAATAATAATCACCCTTACTAAAATTATTATATCAAAAAAAGATACTAAACTAAATATATTTTATCGTACCTTTTACTTACTACATCAAAATCTAATATATAAAATAAATTTCTAACATATTCTTTTTTATCTGTTTTATATTGAAGGTAATAAGAATGTTCCCAAACATCTATTACTAAAAGTGGAATAAAATCAATTAGAGTTAATTCTTGATGTTTTTCTATTTGAATTATTAAAAGTTTATTTAAGTATCTATCATATCCAAATACTACCCAACCTGGACCTTCTATATTTAAAATAGATGCATTAAGTTCATCAATAAAAGCATCATATGAAGTAAAATCTTTTATAATATGCACTTTTAAATCTTTACTTAATAGAGTTTTATTTGGCATAGGCGTTAGATTCTCAAAAAATAAACTATGTAATATATAAGCATTTGCATTAAAAGATAATGATTTTGATAATTTTTGTATATTAGTAAAATCATCTTTTATTCTATTATCATTAAAGTCACTCATTAATTTATTTAAGTTATTAGTATATCCTTTATATAGTGTATTATAGTGATAATTAAACATATCACTACTATAATATGGTTCTAAGTCTTTATAATTATATTTTAATTTAATCATTTCATACATTTTTTTCACCTATAAAAATATATGAAAAAAGATATCTATAATTCTAAATATCTTTATCATATTCTTCTAAAAATGTATGTTCTTCTCCATCTTTTACATATCTTACAATTTTATCTAGATTAACATTTTCAAATGCTGTAAAAATATTTATATCTATATATTTATTTTGTTTTTTTAATTCTTTTATTATATTTTTTACTTCATATCTTTTTGAATCTCTTTGCCCTAAGCTATATTCTTCTGTTAATTTACATGCACAATTTAAGAATGTTAAATTATGATAATCTCTCCATGTAATTATATCTTTTTCTCTAACTAAATAAAGTGGTCTTATAAGTTCTAGTCCTTCAAAATTTTCACTATGTAATTTTGGCATCATAGATTTAACTGTTGAACCATAAAACATATTTAAAAGAATTGTTTCTATTACATCATCAAAATGATGACCAAGTGCTATTTTGTTGCATCCTAATTCTTTTGCCTTTGTATAAAGTGCACCTCTTCTCATTCTAGCACATAAATAACATGGTCCTTGTCCAATTCTTGATGCTCTTTCTGATGCTTCAAATATATCCGAATTAAATATTTCTATTGGTATATTTAATTTTTTAGCATTTTCTTCTATTAGTTTTCTATTTTCTTCTTTATATCCAGGATCCATACAAATAAATCTACATTCAAATTTAACATTACCATGATTCATAATTTCTTGAAAAAGTTTAGCCATTAAAAATGAATCTTTACCACCTGATATACATACTGCTATTTTATCATTTTCCTTTATAAGTTCATATTTATCAAGTGCTTTTACAAATGGTCTATATAACTCTTTTCTATATTTTTTTATTATATTTCTTTCTACTTCTTTATAAAATTCCATAAATTTTTCCTACTTTACTAATTCATTATATATTTCATCAAATACTTCAAAAAATTTAACTAATTCTTGTTTAGTTGTTAAATGTGAAATACTTACTCTTAAAGTACTTTTTGATAATTCTTCATCTTTTGTAAGTGCATATACAACTTTTGATACATTATTCTTTGATGAACATGCGGACTTTGTACTTATATATATTTCTTTTTCCTCTAATTTTTTAGAAAAAATATCTGAACTAACTCCTCTTACACTAAAATTAATTGTATTATATATACATTTTCCTTTACTATTTATTACTACATTATCATATTTTTGTAAATTTTCTTTTATATATTCATTTAATTCTTTTAAATATTTATTATTATTTTCCATATTTGAAAGTGATATTTCTAATGCTTTTTTAATTGATAAAATTAAAGGAAGAGCTGGTGTTCCACTTCTATAAATTGTTGTACTTTTACCACCTAAAATAAGTGGTTCTAACTTAACATTATCTTTTTTAATTAGTACTCCAACACCATTAATTCCATAAAATTTATGTGGTGAAAAAGTTATTAAATCTACATTTTCAAAATTAGTGTCTAATTTACCAATACTTTGAGTTGCATCTGTATGAAAGAAACAGTTATCATATTTTTTTAATATTTCTCCAATTTTTTCTATATCCATTATTATTCCTGTTTCACTTTCAACACTTGTTATACTCACAAGAGTAGTTCTATCATCTATTAAATTTTCTAGTTCTTCTATATCTATTTTTCCTTCATCATTAACTTCTAGTATATCAACACTAACACCTTTGTTAAGTAAATAATTAACCGGTGCAATTATAGATGAATGTTCTATAGAAGTTGTTATTATATGAGCATTTTTATATTTGGCTGCAAAACCCTTTATTACAAGATTATTACTTTCTGATGAACCACTAGTATAAATTACATTTTCATTTTTACATTTAAATACATTTGCAATATAACTTGTTGCTTCATCTATTTTTTCTTTTGCTTCAAGACCTAATCTATGAGTAGAATTTGGATTAGCATAGTATAAAATACTATTCAAATTAAAATCTTCTAATACTTTTTTATCTACTGGACAATTTGCCGCATAGTCTAAATATATCATTTTACCACATTCCTTTTTCTTTATTTATTATACAAAAATTATAATTATTGTACAAGATATCTTTACTAATAAACCCTACTATTCCAGTTACTTGGAAGATCAATAACACTTTTTGGATCAATCATTTCTGAGTTTTCACTATCTAAATGACCTTTATACATTGTTAAGTGTAAATGTACTCCAGTTGCAATACCTGTTTGTCCCATTTTTCCTATAACTGTATTTTGATCTACTTTTTGATTTTTTCTAACATATTTTTCTTCTAAATGGTAATATGCAGATGTATAATTTTGATTATTATATGTGTGATGAATAATTATATAATTACCCATTGATGAATTACTTCCTGTTTTTGCAACAACACCTGGAAGTACTGGATAAATATTTTTATCACTACTAGACATATCAATACCTGAATGAAATTTATTTTCATTTGATACTGGATGAATTCTATTACCATAATAACTTGTTATTGTACCAGAATTTATTGGTCTTTCTGGTTTTATAATTTGTTTACACACACTATATAGCTTAATATCACTATTTATATTAATAGTAGTTTTAGCATCATAACTTTCACCATTACCACTTTTTTTAGTATTCCAAGAACATATATTATTTTCTTTATTTATATCTTCTAACTGAACATTTACTGTATCTTCAAACACTGCTTTTAACTTTTCATCTTTTTTAAATATATAATTTTCTATTGCAGTTTCATTATTTTCATTTACCCAACCTTTAAATGTTCTTTTTATAAATACTTCTCTTTCATCATATGTTATCTTATAATTTGATTTTGGTATTTCTAATTTTTTTAATGAGTTAAAACTCCCTTTTACTTCTGTTACTTTTCCATTTACTTCTAATTTTAATGTATATGTATTGGGAATCCATTTAGCATAATATGTAGCATCTTCTTTTACAGAATCATTTACTTTTTCTTTTAATGATAAATCTTTATACCATCCATCAAATGTATAACCTTCTCTTAGAGGTGCCTCTTTAGTTTCTACTTTTTCATTATAATTTATCTCTTCTTCTTTTGTATTTTCTTCTCCTTCTGAAATACTTAAATCATATATTTCTAGATAACTATCTTTTGAAATGTCTCCTTCTATTTTAAATAAAAATTCATCATAATTTTTATCTTCTGCTTTAAAAGTTTTTGTAAATCTATTAAAGTTTTCATTTACTTTTATCTTTTCTTCTTCACCATTAAATCCTATCATAAATTCTTTTTCAATATCAGACTTTAAATATACACTAAAAGTATATATTTTATCTTTTTCTAATTTTATATTTTCTTTATACTTTATAACATTTTCACTTAAATTAAATTTAAATACATTTTCATTATTAAATATTTCATCATCATTTATAATTTCATAATCTAAATTATATGACTTTTTGTCTAATAAGTTTTTATACAAATTATTTTCTAAATAATTATAATCAAATTTTACTATATAACTATTTATTTTATATTTTGCATATAATGTATGATTACCTCTTTCTGTAACAACACTATTTTCATTTATTTTTTTACCTTTTTTATTATACCAACCTATAAATGTATAACCTTCTTTTTTAGCATCATTAAGGTTACCATAATATTCATTGTATGTTACTAGTTTACTCTTTTCTTTTATTTCACCACCATTTGAATCAAAAGTAACTATATAACTTTCTTTAGTTTCTACCTTTTCTACTTGTTCCTCTTTCTTTTCTTCTTTTATTTCTTCTGTTACTTTTTTTACAACCTTTTTAACATTTTCTTCTCCCTTCAAAACTACTTTTTCAGCTGCAAAATCCTTACCTTTTTCTTCACTAATATCATTTTCTTTTTTTGTTTCTTCTTTAGTAACATTATCATTATTTTTTGTTATTTGTTTTTCTTTATAGTCACAATAAATATAACCTGTCAAAAGTAAAGTAATAAAAAATAACAAGAATATTATTAAATATTTTTTATTCATAAAAAACCTCCTTCAATAGTTATATTCTCTCTTTATATGTCAAATTCCCCTAAAAAAAATAACTAATCTTAAAAAAATTAGTTATTTTAATCAAAAACGAATGATAACCTTCCATCGTCTTCTAATTTTAGTCTTGCTTTAAACTCTTTATTATTTTTAGAAATAAAACCTTCTATGACAGGAGATATTTTATTTTTTAGTATTTCACTCGCAACATTTTTATTAATTATTTTTTTGCATATCATAGTACTTATTTTAAAATTACATCCATCTTTATAACCAATACATCCATAGTTATATTTTCCTTTTATTACATCTTTACCACATAATGGACACTTTCCTATTACTTCTCTATAAAAACCTGTATCATTTTCAGTATTTTTACTATCAAATACTTCACTTATTTCTTTTTCTGTTAAAAGTACAACATCATTAATACTTATATTACCTTTATAAACTTGTTTTAATCCTTTACCAAGTTCACTAGTTTTATATTTATCCATACTTATATTCATTTTTTTAAGTTCTTCAATTAAATATTTACCATCAGGAAGTATAGTATAAACATCTTTTTTAAGAGCAATATATTTACTATTAATTGCGTTATTTATAATACCTGTTCTTGTTGCTTCTGTTCCAAGTTCTAATCCTTCAAATATTGCTTTATAATCTTCTGTATCATCTTTATTTTCATCCATTTCTTCATCTGCTTTATTTTTATCTTCTTTAAATGGATTTTTTAAATAATTATTAAGTGTCTCAATTGTATAGTGTTTAGGAGCGGACTTCTTTTTTTCTTTTGGTTTAAAATTTATATTTACTTCATCACCAATATTTAATGAAGGAAGTACTTTATCATTTTTATTATAATCATCATATTTAGTCCAACCTTTTTCTATTATTACATTACCTTTTAAAGTAAATTCTTCTTTATCGCCTAGTTTTATTACTATTTCTGTTTTTTCTATTTTACATTCTTCTGCTGCAAATACAGAAACAAATCTTCTCATAACAGCAGTATATACTTTTATTTCATCTTCACTCATATTTTGTTTATTAGGTATTTTATAAGTTGGAGTAAGCGCTGAATGGGACTCTATTTTACTATCATCAAATATAGTTTTTTTATCTTTAAATTTTACTTTATAACCTAGTTTTGATACTACTTCTAATATACTTTTTATTTTATCTTTTTCATTGGTTGCTAAATACTCTGAATTTGTTCTAGGATAAGTTAAATAACCTTCTTCATATAATTTTTGTACTATTTTCAATGATTGATCCATAGGCATCTTATATTTTTTACCTAAGTAGTTTTGAAGTTTTGTAAGTGAATATAATTTACCTGGAGCAAGTGTATCTTTTTTTACTGTTTTTTTAGTTACTACTGCTTTTTCTTTATTATATAACTCACATAATTTCTTAGCGTCTTCTATCTTTTCTTTATCAAATTTTTCTTTTGAATTAAGTTCTACTACTTCACCATTTGTTTCCTCATTAGATGCTATTCCATAATATATATCTGGAATAAATTCTTCTATTTGTTTATCTCTATCATATATTGCTTTTACTATTGGAACAATTACTCTTCCTACTCTTAAAAGTGTTCCTGTTTTAAGTGTTGCATATCTTGTTAAATTAACTCCATAAAGCCAGTCAACATAAGTTCTAGCAAATCCTTCATTAGCTAAATTATCATATTCTTTTTCATCTTTCATTTCAGTTAATGCTTTTTTTACAGTTTCTTCTGTTTGATCTGGAAGCCATAATCTTACTAGTTTTTTTTCACTATTAAGTGCATTATTTATACATAATCTTACAATTATTTCTCCTTCTCTATCCGAGTCTCCTGCATTTACTATAGTGTCAATATCTTCTCTATTTACAAGTGCTTTTATTATGTTAAATTGTTTTAATACTCCGTCATCAATATGCTTTCTTTGATCTTTTTTTAAATTAAATTTAAACTCTTTAGGATAAAAAGGAAGATTATCCATTTTCCATCTTCTATTTTCTAAATTATCATAATCTTCTATGTCATATAGGGTAAATAAATGACCAAAAGCCCATGTAACTAAATAATTTTCATTTTCAAAATATCCATCTTTTCTATTCATCTTTCCAATACCAGAAACTATATTTCTAGCAAGTGATGGTTTCTCTGCAATTATTAAAATCATTTTTTACCCTCCTTCTTTTTAATTGTACTATAATTTTTAATTTTTTTCTATTAAAAAAGGAATTTAATCATTCCTTAAATAATCCATATTATATATTCTCTATATATTATTGTAATTGTACTCTATGTCACCATCATTATATATAGTGAAATTTTTTATTCCAAGTTTTTCAATTACATTTATTAGTTCATTGACAATATATTCTTTATTCTCCTTACTTTTTTCCGTTAACTTTCGATATTCATTTAATTTAAAATAAAATTTATCAATTATATCTTTATTGATATTAGTATAATCATAATATGATTCTAATGCTAATGACCCTTTAAATATAAACTTATCAAAATTTTTATCATTAATTATAATATTACTCATAATAATGCCTTAATATTGTATTCCCCATATTACATGGTATTTAGCATCTTTACCACAACATACACATTTTTCATCAATTGCTTTTTCATTTACAATACATCTTGATTTACAACCTTTTATTTGTTTTATTTCTTCTTCACATTTAATATCTCCACACCACATTGCATGAATAAATCCTGGTTGTGTATTAAGTATTTTTTCTATTTCTTCTTTATTATGTGCTTCGAATGTTAATTCATCTCTTCTTTTCTTTGCTCTTTCATACATATCTTTTTGAATAGTTTCTAGTAATTTTTTTGTATAACTTACTATATCAATATTAATATTTTCTTCTATCTTTTCTCTTGTATCTCTTCTTGCAAATGTAATTTTATTATTTTCTAAATCTCTTTTACCAAGTTCTATTCTAACAGGAATACCGTTTACTTCTGCTTCTGCAAATTTAAATCCTGGTGATTTATCTGTTAAATCTACATAAGCTTCTATTCCTTCTTTATTTAATTTTTCTTTATATTCATTACATAAATTTAATACTTCTTCATCATTTCCAATTGGAATTATTGCGACTTGTTTTGGTGCGATTTTTGGAGGTAATACAAGTCCATAATCATCTGAATGAACCATAATAAGCCCACCAATCATTCTTGTTGTTGTTCCCCATGATGTTTGATATGCATATTCTTCTTTATTTTCTTTATTAGTAAATTTAATACCATATGCTTCAGAAAATTTTTGACCAAAATAGTGTGATGTTCCTGATTGAAGTGCAACTCCATTATACATTAATGCTTCATTTGTAAGTGTATATTCTGCACCTGAGAATTTTTCTTTTTCTGTTTTTCTTCCCATTATTGATGGAATTGCTAGTATTTCATTATGAAACCAATTATATACTTCTATCATTTGATTTGCTTCTTTTTTTGCTTCTTCTTCACTTGAATGAATTGTATGACCTTCTTGCCATAAGAATTCTCTGCTTCTTAAAAATGGTCTTGTTTCTTTTTCCCATCTAAGTACATTACACCACTGATTATATAGCATTGGTAAATCTTTATAACTTTTTACATGTGTCGAATAATAATCTGAAAACATTGTTTCACTTGTTGGTCTTATTGCTAATCTTTCATCTAATTGTTTACTACCACCCATTGTTACCCAAGCAACTTCTGGAGCAAATCCATTTACAAGTTCTCCTTCTTTTTCAAGCATACTTTCTGGTATTAAAAGTGGCATTTGTACATTTACATGTCCAAGTTCTTTAAATTTTTTATCTAATATTTCCTTCATTTTTTCCCAAATAGCATATCCATTTGGTTCTATTACCATGCATCCTTTTACACATGAATAATCACATAATTTTGCTGCTCTTACAACATCTGTATACCATTTTGCAAAATCTTTATTTCTTTCTGTTATTGATTTGTTTCCCATAATATTCACCCTTTCAAAAATAAAAAAGGATAGTACTTCTTAAGGAGTGCATGTGCACGGTACCATCCTTTAATTTACTTAATTTAAATAACGGTATTACCCGGAAATGTTTACATTTCTCTAAGAAAGTAGGAATCAATAAATAATATATTAGTTTCCACCAAACACTAACTCTCTATTCATATTTAATTTAATGACTATGTCTTTCTTAATTGATTTCAAAAATATAATATCATATTATACATTATATGTCAAAGACTTTTCTTTTTCTTCTTTAACAGAATATTTACTTAAATTTTCATAGTAATTTTGTGCGCTATCAACTAATTTTACATCTATATTTTCATCTGTTAAATCAATACCAATCATCTTAAGTACATCAATCAAATTCATATTCTTTATTTTTTCATCATTAATATGATCATTTAACCATACAATTTTATCTTTATTTCCATTTTCTAATAAGTAACAAGAAAAAAGTGTTCCATATAAATATCTATAACCACTACTAAACAAACTACTAATACATTTTCTATAATCATATAAATTAAATTTTTTATTTTCATTATTATATTTTACTTTCTGATAATCAAAGTATTTTAATAACTTAAAACATGCACTTTCAAATTCTTCTTTTTTAGATGAAGCAATATGATATTTTTTTAAGTCTTCATAAGAATCTTCTTTTACATTTCCAAACAAATTGTATGACATAAATACAAGATCATATTCATTCATTTCTTTTGATATCTTACCTGTATCCTTTATTCTATCAAATATATCAAGTTCACTAGAATTAATACCATTTTCTAATAAATTTTTTTTTGAAAGTATTTCAAAATATATTGAAAAGAATTCAGTTAATATATATCTATATTCTCCCATATTCTTTGATGAATTTGTTGAATGTATAAATTCATGAATTAAAGATAGTACATCATCATAATTATATGTTCTTGCTAAATCTATAAAATAACCATCTTCAGTATAAAAACATATACTAGTATTTCTTGTTTCTTCTTCATTATTTTCTACCTCTGAAAGTTTTTCATAATAATCAACTTCTTTTATATTGATATTTTCTTCTTGTTTAAATAGTCCAAGACGCCCAGAATCTATTAACTTATCAAATTCTTTTAAATAATTTGAATTAATTTTTTCTATTTCATTTCTAGCTAATTCAAATACATCTTCAAATGTTAAATTATTTTCATGAAATTTATGTTCTAGTTCTAAATCCTTTAACTTTCCATAGAGCATATTATTAAGTATGAAAATCGATTGCATATTCTGAATAAAAAATCTATCATGTCCACTTAAATAAATAAAAGTATCATTTAAATAATCATTTAATCTTTTATAGTCTTCTTTCTTCATATTTTCCCCTACTTTATTAATTGTTTTGTTTTATCCTTTTTCCATGTATCTAATAATTCTTTTGGTATAAATCCATCATGATTTATACATATTCCCATTTGATTTTTTCTTCCTGGATTACCATGAAAATCACTACCACCAGATATCATTAAATTTCTTTTTTCTGAAAAATCTTTTATATAATAAATTTGTTCTTTAGTAAAATCATAGTAATAGCATTCAATTCCATCTATGTCTTTGTATTCATCATATAAATTATCTAAAAACTCTTCTGTATTTTTCATTTTATAAGCATATGGATGAGCCAAAAATAATATACCTCCATTTTCATGAATAAATGTAATTACTTCATCTAAACTTGGTCTATACTTTGAAAAATTAAATGAAAATACATTATTTGGAATGCATACACATTTTCTAAAAAATTCTTTACCATTTAAAGAATATGAATCACCTAATTTTTTCATTAATTCTTCTTTATCATTAAGTAACAATATATCATCATATAATTTTGATTCGAATTTTGGTATTGTTAAATCTTCTTTATATTTATCAGGATATTTTATATTTAGTTTGTCAAATATTTTTAAAGTATGTGCAGCAGATTCTATTGCTACTTTATTCCAATCTACACTTTCTCTTTTATTTACAAAAAATTCATCAACTTTTTCTACATTATCAAAATCATAAGCAAGTAATTCTATTTTTTGACCATGAAAAGATGTTGTTATTTCTATACCTGTTTTTATGTCACCACTAAAATTATTTCTAACATTTTCATCCATTAATTCTATATGTGCCTTGCAGTTATCATGATCTGTAATAGATATAATTGATAAACCTTTTTCTTCCGCCATTTTTAATAGTGTACTTACATCATATACTCCATCAGAATATAATGAATGCATATGTAAATCTATTTTTTCCATATATATCCCTTCTTTAGTTCATATATTCTATCATAAAGATTAAAAAAAGCAAAATAAAAAATCTACTAAGAGATTTTTATTCATTTATATTCATATTTAAATAATTAGGATTTTTAGGCATACCTGGCATTAAAAGAACATTACCCATATATACAACAATAAACTCTGCACCATTATATACTTTTATATCTGTTACTGTCATTTTAAAATCTTTTGGATAACCTAAATTTATTTTATCATCTGTTATAGACATTGGTGTTTTACAAATACATATCATCATTTTAGTATTATTTAATTTATTTAATTTTTCTTTTGCTCCATTAGTATATTCTACTTTGCTTGCACCAAACATTTTACACATTTTAAATATTTTTTCTTCTAAAGTATCTTCTAAATCATATACAAAATATTTCTTTTTATTTTCATTCATTGATACTATTTTTTCTGCTAAAGTAATGCATCCATCTATTCCTTTTTGGTACATTTCACATACACTAAATTCTACACCAAAATCTTTACAAAAATTATTTACGAATTCTATTTCTTCATCTAAATCATCATCAAATTTATTTAATGCAACTATCACATTATCACAAAACTTTTGCATGTTTTTTATATGGTATTCTAAGTTTTTTATACCGCTTTCTAATGAATCATTACCATTATATTTAAGTGCTTTTATTGTAACATTTATTACTACTATATCTGGGTATATATCTCCTACTCTTGATTTTATATCAAAAAATTTAATTCCTCCCATATCAGATCCAAAACCTGCTTCTGTAATAGTATAATCTGATAGCTTAAGTGAAGATTTTGTTCCTATTAAACTAGAACATCCATGAGCAATATTGGCAAATGGTCCACCATGAACTATTACTGGATTATTATATAAAGTCTGTACTAAATTTGGTTTTATAGCATCTTTTAAAAGAAGTGTACATGCATTTTCTACATGTAAATCTTTTGCATATATTTCTTTTTCATCTTTTGTTAATCCAACTATAATATTACCTATTCTTTCTTTTAAATCATTAATATCTTTTGATAAACATAGTATAGCCATTATTTCTGATGCTGGAGTTATAACAAAGTTATCTCTTAAACTTCTATCATTCATATCTATACATCTTTTAATTAATACTTTATCAATTTTAAGCTCATTACCTTGAAAAATATGATTATCTACTGCAGCACAAATTAAATTATTAGCACTTGTTATAGCGTGAAAATCACCATTAAAGTGTAAATTAATATCCATGCTTGGTTCTATAATGGCTTTACCTCCACCTACTGCGCCACCTTTTCTTCCAAAAACTGGTCCAAGTGATGGTTCTCTTAAGTCCGCTACTGATAAATATCCAAGTTTATTAAGTGAATCGCAAAGTCCAATACTTAAAGTTGTTTTACCTTCTCCATATGGTGTTGGATTTGTACTTGTAACTAAAATTAATTTACCATTTCTATTAGTATTTATGTTTTCTATTTTTGCTTTATAATTTCCATAACAAAATAAATCTTCTTCATTTAAATTTAATTTACTTGCTACTAACTTTATATTTTCCATAGTATCACCTTTTTTCTATTTAATTATATTCTTACTTTACAGTCTTCATTAATTTTTCCATAACAATTTCTTTTGGTGTCCAATAACTAAACTGTAATATATCCTTTTGTTTACTTGTAAAGAAATATTTAGTAAGTACAAAATCATTTATACTTTGAGTTATTCCCATAGTTTTTAAAGTATGACAAGTAAATAACTTACAAGCCATACATGATTTCATAGTACAAACACTATCAATTAGATACTTACACTTTCCTCTGCCTTTACATTCACAGCAACCATTTTTATGATCACTACCTTTTTTTCTATATTTAACACATATATCATCTTTAAATTCACAATAATTTGTTTTTATTCTTTCATCTAATTTAGCACATACAGTATCATATATATAGTTAAATTTTTCTTTTATATCTTTTAAGTTAATCGCATGAACAGTCTCTATTATATCTATTAATTTTTTATCTGTTATATTATTTTTAGTTATATAATCTATATCTATTTTTTCATTATTATAAATAAGATCTATCATATATTTTTTATTACATATCTTTATTATTTTAGGTAATGATTCATATATATCATCTATTGTTTCATTTGTTAATTCTAATTTTAAGAACTTATTTTCTATATTTCTTTTTATTTCTCTTCTTTTCATATAAACACCTACTAATACAAGAACAATTATAACATATTTAAGAAAAAAAGAAAGCTAATCCATATTAACTTTCTTTTACATTTACTTTCTTTACTATATATAGAAGTGATGAGATTGTTACTAAAAGTGTTAAGATTATCATCATGTAATTTACTTTCTCTATTCCTGTTTGTATCATTATTATTAGTTCAGCGACTGCTGTTGATACTAACTTTCTTGTTTCTCTTGTATTTTCTTTTACATTTCCTATTACTTTTCCACTTTCATCTATTTCAAATTTTACTTCTTTATTGTTATCTCCTATTAGTTTATATTTTCCTTTTGGTAATTCATTTATATATATTTTATTATTTGCTGATCTTATTTCATCATTTGAATTACCTACACTATATATTCCAATAGCATCTTCTTCAAGCATTACTTCTTCATTATCTTTATATAACTTATATGTGCTTTCACTTGAAATAGCGCTTCCATCATCCATTTCATATATTATTATATTTTTATTTATTCCTTCTATATTTAGTACTTCTTTTACACTTTCCATTATATTGGCTAATGCATTTGTGCTTGTTCCATCTATAACAGTTATTTTACCTTCTCCTGTAAAGTCATAACTTCCTTTATTTAATATATATCCATTTAAATATAATTTTATACTTTTATTTGCTGGTACTGTTATATTACTTTCAAAGGTTACATCTTTATATAATGTTATTATTGATTCATTTGTATCTGATGCGCTATTTATTGCATCTTGTAGACTTGTAAAGTTTATTCCATTTAGTACTGCTACTTTTTCATCATCACCAACAAGAGTCAAAGTTGCACTTGTAAGTGTATCTGTTTTATTTGTTACTATTTTATATCCTGGTTCTACTTCATTTATTGTTCCATAGAACGCTCCAGACTCACCACTTACTATTCCATCATAGAAATTTACTTTACCTGAATCACTATTATTTACACCATATGTTTTTCCTGTTATTACTGGCATTTCTGTACTTACATTTCCATCTTTTGAACCAATATTAACTGTACCGGTATTAGTAATAGAATTACCTGTTGTAGATGTAATTGTACCTCCATATATATTTATTGTACCTATATTTGAAACGGTATTTTGTTTTGTACTATTAAAGGATCCACCATAAATATTAATTATACTTCCAGCATTATTGTTATATATAGAAATCCAATCATTTTCAACAGAAGCATCATATATATTTATAACATGTGAATTACGATTAACTATACTTCCACTATTTAATATCATTCCATTTATATTAGTAGTTCCGCTGCCTTCAGCACTTATACCATTTACTGTTACTGTATTCAAATCAACTATTCCGTTAGAATTGTATACACTTCTAATATTTGAATTTGAAATATTTATAACTCCAGTCTTATTGTTATTAACTTCACTTGTTGACACTAAATTATCTATAACAATTGTTCCAGATTCGCTATTAATAACTCTACCTGAAAAATTAGAATTTAATATCTTAACATTATTGCTTGTTCCACTATTATTAACTATTATGAGAGAATTATTACCTGTTGTAGTAATAGAATCCATCGTTATACTGCCATTCGACAAATTATATATAAATGTTCCATTGCTTATAGAATATTCTCCAACATTCATTTCAAGTACACCTGAATTATTTATAAAATTACTAATGTTATTAGAACTATTTATTTTAACATTATTAACTTTCAAACTGTCATTATTATTAATTAAGTTAGATAATGCTTTATTTACACTAATATTAATATTTTCAATAACCATTACACCATTATTTTCAATTGATTTGTTTGTATACATAACTATTTTACCCAGATTATCTTCTGATGAATCAGTTATTTTAAGTGTTCCATTGTTTAACAAGAAGTTTTCATTATTTTGTTCTAATGTATAACCATTTAGATCTAATATTATATCTTTATCTTCTGAAATGTTTGTTGTTTCAAGTGTATTTAATGTTGTAAATCTTCTAAGTAATTTTATTACTTCTTTAGAATTAATAGATGCATCTATTGCTTCTTGAAGTGTGTAATAAGTATCTCCTGTAGATTCTACTTCTGCAACTGGAAGTCTTGATAAATACTTACTCTTTTTACCATCATCCGTTGTATCTGAAATTATTTCATATCCATCTTCTACTTCATTTATTGTTCCATTTATAGCATCAGTTGTTCCACTTATTATTCCATCATAGAAATTAACTATTCCACCACTAGTATTTATAACACCATACGTAGTATTAGTTATATTAGGATTATCTGTTGATACATTTAATTCTCCAGAATCGGTTATATCTCCTTTTGTTCCAATATTAATTGTTCCACTTCCAGAGTTATTTACACCTGACGCAAATTTACCACCTCTAATATTTACAGTTCCTCTCCAGTTTCGTATAGTTTTATTAAATGTACCATCAATTATACTTAATTTACCACTATTAGCGCTTATTTTCCCATTATATGTACCACCGTTAATATTAATTTCTCCAACATCATTTGAGTTTTGAATACTTCCATATAATAATGTTACATTTGTTAAATTTAACGTAGCATAATTATACATATAATTTTCGCCAATAGACGAATTAGATATATCCATTGTTCCATAGTTTGTTAACCATTCTACACTAACACCAGTTAATCCGTCAATCTTAGCAACACCTGTTTCTTTATTATAGATTAAATTTTCGATTACAGTAAAGTTACCACCATAAATATACGCAGTACCTTCATTTGTAATTTCGATTCCATCACCATTTTTATAATATTTTCCGCCATTTATTGTTAATGTTGCACCTACTTTATTATTTACTATTGACTGAATAAAATTCTCTGTACAGAACCTTCCATCATTTATAGTAAGAATACCACTATTTATTATCAAATCTGATGATCTACCAGAAACAGTAACATAACCATTATTTATAGTCATATTATTTGTATTAGTTATTAAATTATCAACTTGAACATCAGATGTAATTGTACCACTTTCAAATATGAATGAACCATTATTATTAATTATTGTTCCATTACTTGTTATTATTTGACCTTTATATTTTACATTCCCATAAGAATCTGCTGTTGTATCACTTGAATCTCTTAAAGTAAGAGTCCCATTATTGTTTATTAATGGCTTATTACCTTGATTTATAGTGTATCCATTTAAATCTAATATTACGTTTTTATTATCAGAAATTTCAATTGTTTCAGCAGTTGTAAATGTAGTTATATTTCTTAATAATTTTATTATTTCACCATCTTTTGTTACCGCGTCAATTGCTTCTTTTATTGAATAGTACTTTTCTCCTGTCGATTCTATTTGTGCTGCATAAACCTTTCCAAGATACTTAACCTCAAGATTACCATCAGTTTCTTTTACTATATCATAACCATCTTCTACATCATTTACTTTACCTTGTATTGCAGTTACACCCTTTACAATTCCGTCATAGAAATTTAATGTTCCTGTATTATTATAAAGACCTTTTTCTGTTGAACTTATTTTAATACTATCATTATCTACTTTACCATCTTTGACACCAATATTTACCGTTCCTGTTGAGCTGTTGTTTATTACGTATGAAGAACCTGCACTACTCCAATTAAATATTCCTGCATTAATATTTAATACACTGTTAGCGCCTTCATTTGAAATATATCCATTAAGTGTTCCACCATAAATATTTGTTTTTGAATTATCAGAAACATTTACTATATGGTAATTTCCAGAATAAATATTTAATAATCCATCTGCTTTATTGAAAATTCTGTTCGATGTACTTATTCCATATATATTAAATATACCACTACTTTGAATTACTGAATATCTATCATCCAAACCTGTATATGTATCATTTGTTGTTGTATAAGTTCCAGATGCATTATTTAGAATATATCCATAATAAAATTTAATCGCACAATCTTCTGTTGTTAATACTCCACTATTTGTAATACCTTTATTACTACCTGAGATACGATTTTCTAATCTAGATTTTAATAATGATAATGTTGCATTTTCATTATTAGTTATTATTGAATCATTTATTGTAACATCATTTAATTTTATACTACCACTATTGTTTATAGTTCCTACATTAAATACTGATGAAGTTGATTCAATTATTCCATCTTTATCGTTATTTATTAAATATCCACCAGATGCAGATACATCAGTATTATCTAATTTTATACTTCCATAATTATTAATCAAGTTATTTCTAGAAGAAAAATTGACATTATTCGAATTTAATGTACCATTATTAATTAATACATATGAACCTGAATTAGATATTGTTCCTTTATTCTCATTTACACTATCAATAATTTCATGTGTTCCTGCATTTTCGAATAATTTATCTGAATTAAATCCTCTAATTTCATTAGAATTTAAATCTATTTTGAAAATTTTGGATTCACTCAATGTAAATGCCTCTATTGGATAAACATTTTTCAATAAATAAATTGTTTCATTATCTGATACTTCAGCAAGTGCATCACCTAATTTTGTATAATTTTTTTCACCAATCTTTGCAACTACGTCTGTTGGTTCTACTAACGATAATGTTTCCGTTCCATCTTCATTATATACAACATTAACTTTATAACTATCTTCAATTTCTGTTATAGATCCTAAAATTGATAATCCTTTTTTAGTAGTTATTGTTCCATCATAAATATTCAAATTATTTGTTTTCAATCCTGAACCAGTACCATTTTGTATTTTAGGATAATCACTTGATTTATTATCCTTTTCACCAACAGTTATATTTGTAGCAGAAATCGTATTTCCTTCATAAGAATTATTAATAACTGTTTCTCCTTTAATTTCTACATTTTCGCAGTTACCAATAACATTATATTCTGATCTTCTTACAGTAGAATTAACTATAGAATTATTTATTACTAGATTTGTTACATTATCAATAGCATTCCAATCATACTGTGTTGATATACTATTAAAAGTTGAATTATTTATATATAAATTTTTCATACGTCCAATACTCGAATTTACATTTATATCAGAATTATTTATAGTTATAGAATTATCTACATTATAATTTCCTAAAAACCAAGGAAGATTAAATGTTGAATTATTTATTGTTATTATGCCATTAAATACATAATCACTTGATGAATCTGAAATGTATTTTAATGTTGTATTATTAAACTCAACATTCCCTGTCGAACGTATCTTAGTACTTAAATTTGAATTATTTATTATTAAATTTGAATCATTAGAATATGCAGTTCCACCATTTACATTTATATTATTAACTGTAAGAGTTGATTGTCTATTAAATATTGCATATCCACTAGATAAATTAAAAGTTGACCCTTCAAAATTATTATTCAAAGAACTATAATTATAAATTCCATATCCCGATGAATCTTGGTTTATTACCATATTAGCATTTTTGATTATTCCTTTATATCCGTTGTATATCGCTCTATTGTTTGCTTGTTTTGTATTCAACACTCCATTTTCAAATAATGATACAGTTCCTTCATTGGTAATTGCATTATATTCTCCAGATTTATTTAAAACAATATTACCTTCTTTTATTGTTAAATTGGCACCCAAATCATTATATATAACTGAATTTGTTGTACTTGTTATTGTTCCTGTCATTACAGCTTGTTTTAATGTTGCTTTTTGAAGTTCTGGAAGCATTGTAAATTTTATATTATTTATTTTTAAATAACTATTATAACTTTTTGAATCTTCCTTATAAATAATAATTTTAAAATAAAATTCGCCCTCTTCATATATTGAAACATTAAAATTCTGTATATTTGATGAATTAGTTGTATTTACTTGATACATTTTATATGATGAAAAATCATCAATATTTAAATCTTGTGTTCTTGCAAAACCAACATATAATTTAGTATTATTTGAAGAATTATTATAAATTGATAAGTCCCCTTTTGCTGTATATATTTCTCCATTTTCTACTTTAACTTTTTTCGAATAACTTAACAGTCCATTATTTGCACCATTTGCATAATAATATGAACCATTTTTATAGGTATTATTATTTGAATCTATAAATTTAAAATTATCCAATGAAATAACTGATTCATTAAATGCATCACATTTAAATGATGAAACGCCATACACTTCAAAATAATCATATATTGGTGCATTATTACCATTTACGCTTGTAAATCTTATTGTATATTTTTTCTTTTCTAAATTTCCAAGTAAAATTTCAAAATTACCATAATTTGAAGAGGTACCAAGCGAACCAGAATATATTTCAGTATCATTTAAATATATCTTGGCATTCCTACTCAAATATGACCCAAAGATTTTTAATTTCTTTTCACCAATATTTTTTGAATCATATTCAAAACTTAAGTCATATGCATAATCAACCCCATGTCCTCCACTAAATGATGAATTTGACCAATTTGGATTTCCAGAAACAATATTAGTATCTTCCGCTTCTATCATAAATTTTTTATTTACAGAAGAACATTCAACGGATTCTCTAGATACATCATAAATATCTGTTTCAATTTCTGCTATTTTTATAGTACTATTTTCATTTTTAAAAATTAGTTTAAAATATAAGTAAGAATCATAATTATTTTCATCAATTACAATTTCATTATAATCATTTGTCCCCTTTTGTATTAAATCACTTTTAATTACTGTTTTATAATTTTTTCCATCTTTACTTCCTTTTAATTCTACACTTGTTGGATATTTATTTATCTCATCGCTACCATAAATTTTAAAATTTGTCATTGTTGCTTCTGTATTTAATTCAATTGGAACCTCTAGATTACTTACTTCATCACTTTCATAATATGTTTCGTAATCATTATCAAACAGAATATCACTTGAATTAAATGATAAAGTAAAAAGTTCTGTTATTGCATCGTTTTGATTTGTTGATTTTAATTTTGTTAATAAACCTCCTGTTGAATTAATATTTCCTCCCATCCAATATTCAGTAGAAGATATATAGTACGTTTTTCCTTTATATTCATATGTTGTATTATATTTAAATGTATTGCCTAACGTTGTATATGAAACACTGTCTTTAGTTAAACCAATTAACAATACACCAGTATAATTTCCATTATAATAATATGCTCCTACAGCTTTTTCATTATTTGTTTTATAATAACTTCTACCAGATAAAATACATAATAATTCGTTTGAAGAGGAAACTGTATATTTTGAAAAAAATAAATTTTCTTCTAATTTTGACTCTGACTCAATTGCCTTTTTAACTTCTTTTTTATAATCATCATCATATTGATTTTTTACAGTTTCTTTGTAACTATTATAATGTTCTATTTGACTATTATACAATTCATCATATTTTGCTTGTTCTGCTTCATAATCTTTCTGATTTTGTTCTATATCACTTGAATATTTGCTGTCTATTATTGTTAAATCTCCACTATTTTTTATTACATAATCATTAGATGATGTTGTAAGTGTATAACCTTTCAAATCTAATACCATTTCTTTTGTTTCATTTATTTCTATTGGAGATGTTAGTGTTATATCTTTTATTAATTCTACCGTATCTACTTTTTCATTTAATACTGGAACTTTAGTAGTAATATTTTGACTAATATCTCCTTTATCAATTGATGTATAAATTCCATTTATAGTAAAAGTATCTAAACCAGATCCGTAATATACAGTCTTTTTGTATCCTATATGAATATAATTTATTTTACCTGCAGTTAATGTTGCTTCATATACTTTTGATGAAACATCTCCTGATATATATACTACTCTTCCAGTTTCTGAATTATATTCTGGAATTGTTTCATTATCAGTAATTGTTACGTAACCAAAATCGTTATCTTCTCTACTTGATATCTCAGCATCAATATATATTTTTTGATCTTCTACATAATTTGTCAAATCTACTTTTAAATATGAGTTTGCTGACGTATATCTAGTTCCTTTATTATTTGATTTTAGTTTACCAAACTCATTTACAAAACCATACGTTCCAGGTGTAACAATATCATCCAAAATATCAACGCCAAATAAATTAACTTTATAATCATTCAATGTAACATCAGTAATTGAAAATATATCTGTACTTGAACCATCAGCCCAATTTCTAGACTTACTAAAATGTAAGTAATATATTTTACCTTTTTGAAGTATTACTTTTGCAGTATCTTGTTGATCTCCAGTCATATATAATAATCTTCCATCTGTTGTATTTTGGGATACATTATCTTTGCTCGTATTTAAATGTACACAACCGGTACTATTACTTGCTAAAATTTTTGCACTTACTGTAAGTTCTTGATTTACAGTATAATCTGTTAAATCAATTTTTATATATGAGTATGCAGTTGTACCTCTTTGATTTTGATTATTCGATATTAATGAATTAGTTTCTTCATCATAATTGAATGTATAATATGATGATGCATACGCAGATTGTAACAAACTTTCTTCTTTAGTTGTATAAGTACCTGGACCAGACTTTGTTTCAGAAACCGCACCAGATAATTTTGTATAATATTTCCCGCCTGTTATCTTTGCTTCTGCTTCTGCTAGTATTGAAAGTGTTGCTACTTGATGTCCTTCATTTGTTATCTTTGCGTTATATAAATATGGTGTATCATCTACATTTCCTTGTATTGCTACATTTCCTTCTATTTTTCCATCATAGAATTTTAATTTTGATGTCTCTTCTTCTGTATATATTCCATATGTTGTTCCTACTATATTTGGTTTTGTTGTTGATACACTTAATGGTTCTTCATTTTCTCCTATTTGAAGAATTCCATTTGCTATATTTTTTATTCCTATTCCATTTGTATTTGTTATTGATCCTATCTCCTGATCATTATCTATTATTAATTCTCCACTATTTTCTATTGTATAGTCTCTTACTCCTGTTACTGTCTTTCCATTTAATTCTAGTTTTATTTCTTGTCCTTCTAATACATTTACGCTTTCTTTTGTATCTAGTACCATTTCTATTGTACATTCATTACTTCCACATGCTGTTATGGCTTCTTCTAGACTTTCAAATAATTCATATTCTGCTTCACTTTCATATAAACTATTATTTCTTCCTATTATTCTTGATACTATTACTCTTTTTAATGTTGTTATCTCTTTTTCTTCTGAGACATTTTTATTTCCTACTTTATCTATTAATTCTACTTTTATTTTATATGTTGTATTTTCTTCTAATCCTGTTAAACTATATGTCTCTTCTTTTTCTTCATTTAATCTTTCTGTATATGGATAACTTACCATTAATTCTTCATTTTTATATATTCTTATCTCTGATAATCCTGATTCATTATCTTGTCCTTTTACTTTTATATCAAATGATTTTGTTGTTATATTTTCTTCTGTTATTTCTTTTATTTCTGGTAAGACTTTATCTATATTTGTTATTTCTTTTGTTGTTACTTCACTTTCTACATTTTCTTTTATTGATTTTGCTATTACTGTGCAGTTTTTATCTACTGTAAATTCTCCATTATAGTTTTGATATTCTCCATCATCTATTTTATACATATAACTATAATCATTATGATTTGTTGTTATTGTTACTTTTACATTTTCTTTTGTCCATTCTATTGGTGTACTTTCTATTATTGGTGATTCTACTAACTCAAAACTACTTTTTATTGTTATATTCTTTGTTACTGGTGTATTAAAGTCATAAATATTTTCTTCTAGCGTCCATCCTCTATATATATTATGGTCTTTATTTATTACTTCTTCACTTACTGTTTCTCCATAATTTACTTCTTTTCTTGTATATTCTGTCTCTCCATCCATATATATTACTGTATACTTATTTTTTGTTTCTGTATATGTTGCGATATATATTTCATTATCTGTTACTTCTGTTATCTCTTTATTCCAACTTTTAAATGTATATGTATATTCTTCTGTCTTTTCTCTTGTTGGTACTTCTCCTTTATATACTGGCAAAGTCCCATATTCTAATGTTTCTTCTTGAAGTATACTTCCATCATAGTTTGTGAATTTTACATTATATTTATTTTTTGTTTCTGTATATGTTGCGATATATTCTTGATTATTTGTTACTTCTGTTATTTTTTTATCCCAACCTTTAAATGTATATGTATATTCTTTTGTCTTTTCTCTTGTTGGGGCTTCTCCTTTATATTTTGGTAACGCTCTATATTCTAATGTCTCTTCCTGTAAAGTACTTCCATCATAGTTTTTAAATGTTACTGTATATTTATTTATACTATATACTGCATATAGAGTTATATTTTCTGTTACTAAAGTATTAAAGTTATATTCTTCTCCACCTTTTTCTACTGACCAATATTTAAATGTATAACCTGTTTTTCCTTGATTTATTACTGGTTCTACTTTGTTATTATAATTTACTTCTTTTATTGATATTCTATCCTCATCATTAAATGTTATTGTATACTTATTTATTTCATATTTACTATGTAATGTTATATTTTTTGTAACTGTTATTGGATACTCTACTTTTTCTTCATTCTCATTATACCAACCAGTAAATGTATAACCTGTCTTAAATGGATCTTCTATTTTTTCATGTTTACTTCCATATGTTAATTCTTCTTTATGATATTCTGATCCTTCATTTATATATGTTATTGTATATTTATTTATTTCATATACTGCATATAGTGTTGTATCTTCTGTTACTGGCGTGTTAAAGTTATATTCTTCTCCACCTTTTTCTATTGACCAATATTTAAATGTATAACCTGTTTTTCCTTGATTTATTACTGGTTCTACTTTGTTATTATAATTTACTTCTTTTATTGATATTCTATCCTCATCATTAAATGTTATTGTATACTTATTTATTTCATATTTACTATGTAATGTTATATTTTTTGTAACTGTTATTGGATACTCTACTTTTTCTTCATTCTCATTATACCAACCAGTAAATGTATAACCTGTCTTAAATGGATCTTCTATTTTTTCATGTTTACTTCCATATGTTAATTTTTCTTTATGATATTCTGATTCTTCATTTATATATGTTATTGTATATTTATTTATTTCATATACTGCATATAAAGTTGTATCTTCTGTTATTTCTGAATTATAATCAAATGCTACTTTTTTATCTTTACTAAAATATTTAAATGTATAGCCTTCTTTTTCTGGATTTGTGCTTGGTCCTTTTGCTGTAAATCTATCTAATACTTCTTCTGTATAATATACTTCTTTTTCATTCATATATGTTACTGTATGTTTATTCTCATTATACTTTCCATATATTGTTTTATTACCCATTATCTTTTCATCAAAGTCATTTTCTACTGTTAATCCTTCATCACTATACCATTTATCAAATAAGTATCCTTTTTTATATGGTGCTTCTTTACTTGTTACTTTATGGCCTTCTATTACATTTTCTGTTAATATTACTTCATTTCCTATTTTAAATGTTACTGTATATGTTGGTTTTGCTGTGAAACTACTTTCTAATTCTATATCTTTTGTTACTTTTGATGTAAAGTCATATTTATTATTTGTTCCTTTTATTACCCATCCTGAAAAGTTATAATCTTCTTTTGTTGGATCAATACTTGGTTTTACTGCTGATTCTCCATAATTTACTCTTTGATCTTCTACATATTTTTCGTTATTATGATAAAAAATTACTGTATATGTATTTATTTCATATTTACTATGTAATGTTATATTTTCTGTTACTGTTATTGGATGAGTTACTTTTTCATTATTTTCATTATACCATCCTATAAATGTATAACCTTCTTTTGTTGGGTCTTGTATACTTGTTATTACACTTCCATATTCTGCTGTTTCTTTATGATACTCTATTCCTTCGTTTATATATGTTACTGTATACTTGTTTATTTCATATACCGCGTATAAATTGATATCTTTTGTTATCTTTGTACTAAATTCGTATTCTTCTCCATTTTCTTTTAATGACCAATATTTAAATGTATAACCTATTTTACTTGGATCTGTATTTGGTTTTAATGCATTTTCTCCATAGTTTATTTGTTGATCATCTATATATTTCTTTCCTTCATTATAATAACTTACTTTATAACTATTTATTTCATATTTACTATATAGAGTTATATTTTCTGTTACTGTTATTGGATAGTTTACTTTTTCATTATCTTTTGTATACCAACCTGTAAATGTATAGCCTTCTTTTATTGGGTCTTGTATACTTGTTATTACACTTCCATATTCTGCTGTTTCTTTATGATACTCTATTCCTTCGTTTATATATGTTACTGTATACTTGTTTATTTCATATACCGCGTATAAATTGATATCTTTTGTTATCTTTGTACTAAATTCGTATTCTTCTCCATTTTCTTTTAATGACCAATATTTAAATGTATAACCTATTTTACTTGGATCTGTATTTGGTTTTAATGCATTTTCTCCATAGTTTATTTGTTGATCATCTATATATTTCTTTCCTTCATTATAATAACTTACTTTATAACTATTTATTTCATATTTACTATATAGTGTTATATTTTTTGTTACTGTTATTGGATAGCTTACTTTTTCATTATCTTTTGTATACCATCCTGTAAATGTATAACCTTCTTTTGTTGGGTCTTGTATTTCTGTTATTACACTTCCATATTCTGCAGTTTCTTTATGATACTCAACACCTTCATTTATATATGTTACTGTATATTTATTTTTTGTTTCTTTATATGTTGCTTTATATTCTTGATTACTTGTTACTTTTGTTATTTCTGGTGTCCATTTATCAAATTCATATGTATATTCTTCTGTTCTTTTCTTTGTTGGTGTTTCTTTCTTATATGTTGGAGTGCTTCCATAATCTAATGTCTCTTCTTGTAATACACTTCCATCTTCATTTATAAATCTTACTTTATACTTATTTATTTCATATTTACTTTCTAATATTAGATTTCTTGTGATTGGTTCATATACATCATATTTTTCTTCTCCTTCATACCATCCATCAAATGTATATCCTTCTTTTGTTACTTCTGGTGCATTTATTATGCTTCCTTCTTCTAACTCTTCTTCTTTTATTATTTTTCCTTCATCTATATATTGTACTGTATATTTCTTTGTACTTTCTTCTACTTTTCCATATAGTATTATATCTTTTGTTACATTATTTTTAAAGTTATATTTATTTGTATATTTTTTATCTGTATACCATCCTTTAAAGTTCTCTTGTACTATTTTTGGTTCTTCTATCTTTTCTCCATCTAATACTTTTTCTTTTCTATATTCTTTTCCACCCAGAATATATACTACATTTTGGTATACTTCTCCTTTCGCTGTTACTTTTTGTAAATAACTTCTTGCTTCATCTGTTTTTTCTATATCTAATTTTAATGTTATTTCTTTTTCTTCTCCTGCTTTTAACTTTATTCCTTCTAAGCTTCTATTTATTATCTTTCCGTTCTTTTCTTCCCATTCACTATTTTTCTCTTTATTAAATTTTAATCCTTCTGTTACTTCTTCTTCTATTTTTGTTATCTCTCCAGATTTCTCTCCTGTATTTTTTATCTCTATTTTATATTCTATTTCTCCGCTTAGATTCTTTAAGTTCTTTACTGTCTGATTTACTTTATTTAATTTTCCATATTCATATTCTATTTCTTTTCCATTATTATTTAGTTTTATTTTACTTATATATTTCTTTACTTCTATTTCATATGGTTTTATTTTCTTTACTATTATGTTTTCTGTTATTCCTCCTATTACCTCTACTTCTTTTATTTCTTTTAATTCATAATTTTCTTCTTCTACTTTTATTGTGTATTTTCCTTCTTCTATATCACTAAATACATATCTTCCATTTTCATCTGTATATGTTCTTCTTATTTCTTCATTTCCTTTATTTATACTTAATTCAAGATTACTTGCACTCATTCCTTCTTCATCTTGTACTAGTCCTGTCACACTATTTGTTTTTACTTCTATTTCTTCTGTATTTACTTTTGTATATTCTTTTTCACTTTCTTCTTTTATTTCTATCTCTGGTTTTATCTTTGTTTCATTTATAGCTCCATTTATTTCTATTTTTATATTTATTTTATTTTGTCTTCCTAATTTTACTTTCTCTATTCTTATTTCTATTTCTCTTCCATTTTCACTTACTGTGCTTGTTATAGTTTTACTTGTTATTTCTTTAAATCTTGCATATTTATTTTCTTCTTTTGTTAATGTTCCTTTTATTATTACATTTCTTTCTTCTATTCCTTCTACTTTTTCTAATTCATACAAAACAGGATATGTTATTTCTTCATACCCTTTTGATTCTATTACGCTTGATTTTAATTTTTCTATACTTGCGCTTTTTAATTTTACTTTTCCTTTATCTAAGTCTGTATTTCCTATATTTACTATTCCTATTATCCCTAGTACTAATATCATTATTGTTATTAATGTTACATATTTTTTCTTACTTAATTCTTTCATATACAAGCACTCCATTTTCCATTATTATTTCTTATTTTAATTATACCAATTTATCCTTATTTTTTCTATATTTTACAACAAAAAAATGTACTTTTTTCAAAGTACATTTCTTTATTATTCGTCTTCTAATTTTGCGACTGAAAGTTTTTCTCCATCTTTAACAATTACCATAGTCGCAGATGTTTGAAAATCATTAGATTTTGTATAATCCCAACTAATTTTTACTTTATATGCTTCTGGATCTGTTACATTTTTAAAATCATCACTTTTTAGTTCAGTAGAAGGTACAATTTCTTCGATACTATCGATTGTAACACTTTTTACTTCTGGTAAGTCTTGGCTTCTATCATTATCTAAATTACTTTTAACTTGTTTATATATTCCTTCTCTTGCATAATCTACAAAATCAGATTTATAACTTGAATAAACAAATTGTACAGAACCAACGTCGTTTATACTAGTTTTATTACTTAATGTATAAAAATCTATTATAAATAATTTACTTACAGCACTAGCATATTCTTTATTGTCTATTTCTTTCTTAGATAATATATTTTTAAGTTCTTTAAAATTTTTTTTAAACAATTCTGTATCTGTATCAACTACAGAATAATCAAAATTTTTAATTTGATCAACAACAGTTTTTTGTGGTTTTTCTTCACCCTTGTTTCCTACTTTTAAAGCAACAAAAACAAGAGCTGCCGCAACCAAAAGTACAAGAATAAAAATTATTATTTTTTTCTTTTTTGACATCTTCTTTTTATCTTTTTTCTTCATATTATTCCCCTTCTACTTGCTTTAATTTATCCTTTTCTGTTTTTATTAAATCATATTTTATAATATCATTTGATATATTTAATCTCTTTGCAGCATATTCATTATTCTTTTCTATTTCATCATTATTAACTACATAATCTGTATTTAATATCTTATATTGGTCTTTTTGACTATTATAATAAATATTATTTGTAAGCCAGTTACCATTTGGGAATACAACGACATTATCAGTTAAATTCATAATATCATTACCTAAATTATATTTTGGACTTACTCCTAACATATTAGCAAGTGTTGGCATTGCATCATACATTCCCATAGCAGTATCTATTTTCTTAGATAGATTACCATCTTTTTCCCAAATTATAAATGGAACTGATCTATTAAGTTCATACCAATAATAATCTATATCAGTATAATTTGGATCATCTTTTTCTAATACCTCATTTGTTTCTTTATTATAATTATACATTCTTACATAATCTGATTTTGCAAGTTTAGCATCATGATCACCATAGAATACTAATATTGTATTATCAAGAAGTCCAGCTTCATCTAATTCAGTTATTAATTCTCCAATTGCAGAATCTGCATAATGCGCTGATTTGAAGTAATTTCCAAGTTTTGTTCCTTCCATATATGGATATGCAACTGTCTCTTTTACTTCTTCTCCATTTTCATTTGTTTTTGTAACCTCCTCTTTAATATCTACATCAAATTCACCATATTTATCTGTATCATCAAATGGTGTATGATTTGAAAGCATTATTAAAGTTGCATATACTTTATCATGTTCACTAAATTCTTTTTTTAATTTTTCTACTGATTGTTTAAAGAATGATTTATCTGATAAACCAAGTCCTATAACATCATCTATATTATAATCTTGTTTACTATAAAATTTGTCGTATCCAAGTTTTTTATGAAAATTATTTCTATTCCAAAAATCACCAGTATTAGCATGCATACTAACAGTTCTATAACCTTCACCTTTTAGTAATTTCTGAAGAGTTTCATATTCTCTATTCCAATAACTTATAGCAACCGCACCATTAGTTACAGGTAATAATGAAGTTGCAAACGTAAATTCTGAATCACTACTTGTCCCACTACTAGCTTGTGAATAATAATTACTAAAGTACATTCCTTCATTTTTTAATCTATTTAAGTTAGGTGTTACTTCTTGTCCATTAAATGATGTATTTAATGCAGTATTTTGCATACTTTCTGTATGAATTACTATTACATTTTTACCTTTAAATTTATCTGTATATTCATTAGTTTTATGCTCTTCTTTACTTGAATAAAACTCTCTAAAGTCTTTTGCAGCATTATCATAACCAAATAAAGTATTAAACTTAGCATCTAAACTTTTAAATAAGTCATTTAACTGATATGTATATACACCAAATTTTTCTACTAAGAATTCTCTATTCCATTGTTTACTTAATCTACTATATTCAACACCTGTTACTGTCATAAAGAATAATGCATAAACAACTATTCCTAAAATAAGTGTTCCAGTAAATCTTTTTTTCTTGTTTTCTTTTTTTGTTACTCTATTATAATGATCTTTCTTTTTTAACTTACTATGTAATATTATTAACAATATTGGTTGCCATAAAAACATAAAATCTTTAAATTGTAATACATTTTTTACAACTGCATCCCCAACATCTACAACAGTTAAAGATACTGCGATAAGTGAGAATGATGCGAATGACATATAATATGTATAATAAAGTGAATTAATTACACATACTGCCGTAAATATAATAGATAATATCATTAAATATTTAAATCTATTTTTTGGTTTAAATAAATATACAAATGATCCAAGTAATAATATTAATGCTAAATCTGCCATTATAGGTTTTATAGCAAAATAATTATGTACTGTAAAAAATCTAAGAAGCATTCCATTAAGAAGTGTTGTTAGTACAAATGTAAAAAACAGTTTATTTGTACTTATATAATCTTTATAATCAAATTCCTTTGCTTTTTTTATAATTTCTTTTACTTTTTCTTTCACAAAAATTACCTCCACATTAAATAATTATAACACTATTTATATAATTTTTCTACTACACATTATAACTATTGTCAATTATTCCTGTCTAGTAATATTTGCATTAATACTCATACCTAAAACAAATATATAACTAATTAAATATATCCAAAGCATTAATACAATTAACTTTGATGCACTTCCATAATATACATTATATGATGATATATTACTTATATAAAATGAATAAATCGATGTAAGTATTGTCCATAAAACAGTTGTAAATACTGCACCTTTATTTACAGATTTTGGATTAATTCTCTTATTTGGGGATATAGTATATATTATTTTAATATTAATATAAATTATAAATATAGATATAGGCCATTTTATTATTCCATAAAGGAAAATTAAATTATCTGAAACCTTTGATATTAAATCTAATTTATTTATTATTGTTAATATTCTAGAACTATATACAGGTATTACTATAATAAATGAAAATAACAAAATAAGTAATATTGACATTATTATAGATTTAATAATTCCTCTTATATTTTTCTTATCTTCTACACCATATATTATTGATGCTACACTCATAATTGATCTTGTACCTTTTGATACTAGAAGTACTGCAGATATAATTAAAAATATCGTACTATAATTTAAAGTTTTTTCTTCTAATAATGGTATTATAAGTGAACTTGTATCTGCAGGGAATCCTGAATTAATTAAATCTACTATGCTTTCAAGTGGCACTGATAAAAGTGGCGCAACTAGTCCTATTATAAGCATCATAGGAATTAATGACAATAACAAAAAGAAAGACAATTGTCCAGGTAAAACTGACATAACTGGCTTTCTCATTAATTCCAATACATCTTTTATAAATTTTCTAAAATTTGTATTTATTTTGCTCATTTAATTCACCTATTTATCTTCTGAGGATTCTTTATTAGTCTTTATTTCAAGTACTGCCTCATTTATAGCATCATCAATTGTTTTTACATCATCAAGTATCATACTATATCCTAAAGATGCGCCAAATTTATATGGTAAATTTTTAAATTCTTTATATAATCTTCTCATATAAGTAATTACTTTAGTTTCTTCATAACCTACCATATATATTAAGAATTCATCACCATTTGTTCTAACGATATCACTTTGTTCTAATTGGTTATTTATAAGTATATTAGCTGCTTTTCTAATAACCATATCTCCTTCTTCATGTCCATAAACATCATTAATATGTCCAACTTTGTTTATATTTATAACAATTATTGCTTGAGGATATATTTTATTTGCTTGCCATTTAACATAATTTTCATTTAGATAATGTCTATTTTTAAGTGATGTTAAATGATCAACATATTTCATTTTATCTTCTCTTTTTATTTTGTTAGATACATTTTTATTTTTGAAATATACTACGCTAAACGCTGTTAATATAACAAGTCCAGCAGCAATATATATATAAGTTAAATCTATTTTTTTACTATCATTATTAAATTTTAATAAGGCTCTTGATTTATATAAATCTGTATTTATTGTTGAAACATAATATTTAAATAAACTTACGAATGCTTTATTTTTATTTGTATTTAATAATATGAAATTATAATCAGTATTTAAATCTTGTTCATATATTACTTTATAATTACTAAGTTCATTATTTTTATAATAGTTATATGTATTATAATCCATAATTACTATTTTATCTTTACCTAATGAATTAAATAAACTTGATGGTTTCTTATATGTTTTAACATCAATATTTATTTTATCACTCATATAATTTGCAAGTTTATTATCAAGCATTAATACCTGTTTTCCTTTTAATGAAATAAGTGAATTAGCACTTGTAGTTACATTATCGTAACTTGTTAAAACTACTACTTTTTCATTATATGGTGAAAAACTATAATCAAAATTATTTGTTAAATTATCAAATTTATAATAATTAAATGCAGCATCTACTTTTCCATTATTTAATGCTTTTGTTAAATCTTTTACTGAACTAAATTCTTTTACTTTAAATGTTACACCCATTGTACTTGCAAAATCATCAAGTATTTCACTATTATATCCTATAAAATCATCATTGATTTCTGATTCGTATGGTATATTTTTTACATATCCATAAACATAATCTTTACTCTTGAAATTTGCTTTTACTATTTCATCATATTCTTTTTCATCAAAATATAAGTTGAATAATCTTTCATTATATGCTTTTGAATAATTACTCTTCATCCATCTTGTATAATATTTTTTAAATATACTATTTAAAACGTTTTCTTCACCGTTTACTTTTAAAACATAGTTTGTATATATATCTGTTATATTATATACTACATAAAAATTATTACTTAATATTTTATCTACATTAATATTATTTGGTATAATCGCATATTTTATATCATTATTATTAAGTGCAGTAACAATAGCATCTACACTATTATAATTATTATATATTACGGTATCATTACTTCCAAAATATCCTTTTATAGTACTTAAATCTGATTCAAGTACACCAATTATTGCATTGTCTAAGTCACTAAATCTTTTTACTTTTTCTGATTCTTTACTTATCATTACATAATTGTCTGTATACATTAAAAGTTCATTATCATCTAATTTTTTCTTTTGATTTATTTCAAATACATATCCACTATCTTTTGATGATTTACTCGAAATATAAGGTATTTTATTAAATTCTAGTCCTGTTTCTTTTGAAAAATCATCTAGAAAATCAAAGAATACACCTTCTCCTTCACTACCAAATATAGGGATATCATTTAAAATAGAAACATCAATTACAGTTGATTTATTTTTTTCAATCCATCTTTTTTCAAGTACTGAAAATACACCTTTTTCGTCATTACTACTTTTTACTTTATATGCCGCAAAACCACCAATAAGAATGACTGCTAATACAATTATAATAGCAATTATCTTTTTAGCATTTACTTTCTTTTTCTTTTTATTTTTCATAAGTTACACCTACCAAACTACTTCTTTATTCTTAGAATTTTTATACCCCATTATAGGAAATTCTTTTACTGTTGTAGTTGTTGTTTTTCCGTTTTCATCGGTTACTTCTTTTTCAGTACCTTTTTCATCATTTTTTGTTATAATATATTCTATATCATAGAAGTTTTTTACATCATCTGAAAATTTTTCTAGTGATTCACTTGCTATCTTTTTAGCATCATCTAGTGATGTATCTTCTTTTACATTAAAGATTACATTAACAATTTTTCCATGTATATTAAGTTTTGCTTCTGTTACTTTTTCATTATCACTAATAAATTTTGTAATTGATGATTTATCACTACTTGTAAAACTTATTTTATCAATTCCATCTAATCTATTTCCATATTTAGAACCATGTCCTGGAAAAAACACACTTTTTATTAATATTAAACATATCAAAAGTACTAATACTAAAGCAATTAATACAACTGCTTTTTTATTTTTCATTAGTTTTTTTAATTTTTGTTTCATTTTCACACCTCTTTAGCATTCTTAATTATATCATATTTATTTTTATAGTCAATTATGGTTAAATTATGCGGCTTTACTTAAACCATTATTGTTATTAAATTTTGTTACCATATTATCTACTTCAGTTTGAGTAAGATCTAAAGTTCTCATTCCGTAAAATTTTGCATTTGATGGAATATCTTTTTTTAGTTCAGATTTTTTACTACTTAATACTGTACTTAAATCGATTATATTTGAAGTATTTTTTTCTTCTTCTTTTTGTATATTAACAATGTTCTCTTCTTTAGGTGCATTATTAATAGTTGTTTCTTTTGATTCAATTTTTTCTCTTAAATCTGACATTTCTCTTTCAAGTTCACTCATACGACTTTCTAAATTTTTTATTGCTGGGTTAGTCATTCCTGCCATATTAATTCCTCCTTTAATCATTTAATGCTTGGTTTATAATTTCATTTCTAACAAGTTCCCACTCGTGTTCATCAGTTATAGCATCAAAAATAAATTCACCATTTTCATCCCTAAGTCTTGATACATAAGTTTTTATATTATCTCCATTTTTTTCATTAAAAGTATAAACTATATAATCATTATTATTATCTTTTAGGGTAAATGAAGTTATTACATCGGCCTGTATCTGCTGACCTTGTGAATTTGTAATTAACACCTTTCTATTCATTTTTGTCCCTCCATATTCTATTATTAAAATTATATCATTAATCAAAGTTAAATACAATAAAAACTGTTCGATTTATATACTTTAACATAAAGAAAAAGTGTAAAAAATTACACTTTTAAAGCATATTATTATATTCTTCTTCTGTTAATACTCTTATTCCAAGTTCATTTGCCTTAGTAAGTTTACTTCCTGCTTTTTCTCCAGCAATAACATAATCTGTTTTTTTGGTAACAGAACCTGTAACATTACCTCCAAGGCCTTCAATTTCTTCTTTTATTTCATCTCTTGGTCTTGATAATGTACCTGTTATTACAAATGTTTTACCATTTATATTTTCATTACTTGTGTTTACTTCTTCACCTAAATATCTCATATTTAGATTTAAATCTTTTAATCTATTTATTAGATTTATATTCTTTTCATCATTAAAATAATCTACTATAGATTTAGCAATAACATCACCAATATCATTAATTGATTTTAATTCATCAAAATCTGCTTTTATTAAATTATCCATAGTTTTATAATATTTTGATAATATTTTTGCAGTCTTTTTTCCTACATATCTAATACCTAAACCAAATAATAATCTTTCTAAAGAATTCTTCTTACTATTACTAGCAGATTCTAATAACTTTGATATACTTTTTTCTCCAAATCCTTCTAGTAACATAAGTTCATCTTTATATTTATCAAGAGTATAAAAATCATCTATATTTTTTAAATAACCTAAGTTATAAAAATCCTCTACAATGCTTTCTCCAAATCCTTCAATATACATTGCATCTCTTGATGAAAAATGAATTAAACTTTCTATTTTTCTAGATGGACAATGTTCATTTTTGCAATAGTGATTAGCATCTTTTCTAACTAATACAGAATCACACATTGGACAGTTTTCAATCATTTTAAAGGGAACACTATCTTCTTTTCTTCTATCTAATTTTACTTCTACTACTTCAGGAATAACGTCTCCTGCTTTTCTAATAGAAATAGTATCTCCTACTCTAACATCTTTATCTATGCAATAATCACTATTATGAAGTGTAGCTTTTGATACTAATGAACCAGATACGTGGACTGGTGAAAAAATTGCATTAGGTGTTATTTTACCTGTTCTACCTACCGTAAATTTTATTTCTTTTAAAGTTGTTAAAACTTCTTTAGCAGGAAATTTATATGCGATTCCCCATCTTGGTACTCTTGATGTAAATCCTAATTTTTTTTCATCTTCAAGATTATCAACTTTAAGTACAACACCATCTATTTCAAATGGAAGATTATCTCTTTTTTCTGATAGTGAATCAATATAATTTGTTATATCTTTAACATTTTTTGCATATCCATTTAATTTATAATTAGTTACAAATCCTAATTTTCTTAAAAATTCTAATGATTCTTTTTGAGTCTTTATACCATAATCTTCTGGATTTGGTATAAAGTAAGCCATAAAATCTAGATTTCTTTTAGCTGCTACTTTACTATCTAATTGTCTTATAGATCCTGCGGCTGCATTTCTTGGATTAGCAAATTCTTTTTCTCCATTTTTAACTTTTTCTCTATTTGCTTCTAAAAATGATTTCTTACTCATATAGATTTCACCACGAACTTCTATATCAATATCTTCTGTTAATCTAAGTGGTACAGATTTAATAGTTTTAATATTAGTTGTTATATCTTCACCTGTAACTCCATCACCTCTAGTTGCACCTCTTACAAGTACCCCATTTTTGTATATTAATGAACCTGATAATCCATCCATTTTAGGCTCTAATGTATAATGTGCAGTACTTACTACTTTTTTTATTCTTTCATCAAATAAAATTATTTCTTCTTCATTAAATATATCATCAAAAGAAAGCATTGGATGATCATGAGTTACTTTTTCAAATTTATCTAAAACAGCTCCTCCAACTCTATTTGTTGGAGAATCTTCTCTTTTTAGTTCAGGATACTTTTCCTCTATTGATAAAAGTTCATTATAATAATCATCATATTCTTGGTCTGTTATTGTAGGATTATCTAAAACGTAATATTCATAACTAGCCTTATTTATATAATCAATTAATTCATCCATTCTTTCTTTCATATGTTTCACCTCATTATTTCCATAATTTATTTGGATATTCATTTGCTTCAACTAATTTTTTTATAGACTCTACTACTTTTTCTTTATCTTCTTTATATGTTACACCTATCCATTTAGCAGTAGTTGGTAATACTTTTGTAGAAACAATTCCTTTAATAGTTAATTTTTCAACTACATCTGGAATTAAATATTCTCCTGTTAATAAATCATCTTTATTTTCTTCAAAAAATCTAGGGAATCCTTCTTCTATATATTTAAATATTGATGGTGTAAAACAAAGCATATTCATTGAAACAAATGTATCCTCAGTAACTTCAAATGAATCTTTGCCATTTAATGGTTTAGCAATTATTTTACCATCTATTTTTTCTACACTACTTTCTATTAATTCAGTTAAGTTACCATTTTCTACATTACATACTCCTCTTTTAACTGCCCCATTTTCTGTTAATGTATTAGATACTTTATAACCAACTAAACAATAACTATTATCATTATCTACATTTTTTAAGAAATTACTCGCAACTTTATATGCATCTTTTCCATAAAAATCATCTGCATTTATAATTGCGAATGGTTCATGTATATTATCTTTAGCGCAATAAATCGCATGTGCTGTTCCAAGCGGTTTTACTCTATCTTTTGGTACAGAATATCCATCTGGTACATTATTTATATCTTGAAATACATATTCAGTTTTAATTTTATCTTCTACTCTTTTACCAATTGTTTCTTTAAATATGTCATAATTTTCTTCTTTTATAATAAATACAACTTTATTAAATCCTGCATTTATCGCATCATATATAGAGTAATCTATTAAAAATTCTCCATTTGGGCCCATAGGTTCTATTTGTTTTAATCCTCCAAAACGGCTACCCATACCCGCAGCCATTATTAATAATGTTAAATCTTTATTCATTTTGTTTCTCCTTACATTTTGTGTATACTTTTGTGATTTTTCATTAATTTTTTTAATCCATCTCTTTTAAATGATATAGTTGCGATAGAACCATCTATAGTTACTACAACACCAAAACCATATTTATCATGATTAACCATATCACCAGGATGTAAATCATTATCTTCATTCATCATTTTATTTTTATCTATTTTAGGTTTAAATACATTAATATCTTCTTTTTTACCAATTGTTTCAATATATTCATCACTTATTTCATTTATAAATCTACTTGGAACATTACTTGAAACTTTACCATATAAAATCCTACTTCTAGCATTTATTAAATATAGTTTCTTTTTTGCTCTTGTTATTGCAACATAGCAAAGTCTTCTTTCTTCTTCTAGTTCATCATTTGATTCAAGTGAATTACTATGTGGGAATAATCCTTCTTCTACTCCAACTATGAATACATAATCATATTCAAGACCTTTAACCGCATGCATTGTCATAAGTGTTACTTTACCTTCATTATCATTTTTTTGTTCACTTACATCACTTACAAGTGCAAGTTTATCAAGTAATTCCTCTAATGATACTATACCTTCATTTATTTCCATTGCTTTTGCGATTGACTTAAATTCTTCTAGGTTTTCAAGTCTTATATCTGCCTCTATTGATTTTTCATCTTCTAAAGACTTTTTCATACCTGATTTATCAAGTACCATATCAATTAATTCAGTAAGAGTTAAATGACTTTCTTCTTTTTTTATTTCTTCAATCATATTTTTAAACTCTAATTCTTTTCCTGAATCTATTACTTCATATAATGATTTATCAAGTACATTTGACTTAATTGCTAAATTTTCTATTGCTTTATTTCCAATACCTCTTTTTGGATAATTAATAACTCTTAAAAGAGATACATCATCTTTATTATTATATATTAATTTTAAATATGCGATTAAATCCTTTATTTCTTTTCTATTATAGAATGCATAAGAACCAACTATATTATAAGAAATATTACTTGTTAAAAATGCTTCTTCAACTGTTCTTGATTGTGCATTTGCTCTATATAAAACGCATATATCTTTTGGATTAACTCCTTTTTCCATTAATTTCTTTATTTCATTTACAACATAATTTGATTCATCCTTTTCATCAAATGCTTTGTAATATGTAATCTTACTTCCTTCTTCATTTTGAGTCCATAAGTTTTTTTCTTTTCTAACTTTATTATTTTTAATAACATTATTTGCAGCATTCAATATTGTTTTTGTCGATCTATAATTTTCTTCAAGTAATACGACTTTAGCATCTTTATAATCATTTTCAAAGTTTAAAATATTTTTATAGTTTGCGCCACGCCATGTAAATATTGCTTGGTCAGCATCACCTACTACAGTAATATTTTTGTATTTTGCACTTATCATTTTTGATAATATATATTGTGGCTCATTTGTATCCTGATATTCATCTATAAATACATATTTATATTTTTCTTGATATTTTTGAAGTACTCCAGGATTATTATTAAATAACTTTAATGGTAAAATTAGTAAATCATCAAAATCAACTGCATTATTTATTTTTAAGCTTTTTTCATATTTTCTATATACTTCTAAAGCAATTTCATCAAAGTCTGTATTTACATATAAAGAATATTTCTCTGGATCAATTATTTCATTTTTATTATTTGAAATTACATTCTTTATTGCCTTTGGATTATATTTATTCGCATCAATATTTAATTCTTTCATTATTTTTTTAATTATTGATAATGAATCATCTGAATCAAGTATTGTAAAATTCTTTTCATAACCTAATAATTCACAATTTTCTTTTAATATTTTTAAACCAAAAGAGTGAAATGTTGATATTTGGATATAAAATGCGCTATTTCCTTCCAATTTAAAAATTCTCTCTTTCATCTCTTTAGCTGCCTTATTAGTAAATGTTATAGCGAGAATATTATTTGGATCAATATTTTTTTCTTCTATTAAGTACGCTACTTTTGTTGTTAGAACCTTTGTTTTACCTGAACCTGCGCCCGCAAGTATAAGCATTGGCCCATCTGTATTTACAACTGCTTCTTTTTGTCTATCATTTAAACTATCTACTAGGTTCATTCTATCACTCTCCTTATCTATTTTATCATACATTTTTACCTTTTCATACGAACATTAACTAAAAATCAAAAAAAAATCCCTATTTCTTAGAGATTTTTTCAATATAACTAATTATGCAATAAAGCATTACAGTAAGTATTACTAAAAGTACTACACCCATTATTAAACTAGTATAAAATATATATATTATTTATATATAAAACACCTAGAAAGATTATAAAAGCATGATATAATATATTTAAAGGAGATATAATATGTATTCAGAGGAAGAAAAAAAAGTAATTAAAGAATTTGAACGTAAAAGTTTTAGAAAACTTAAAGAAAAAGAAAATAAAAATAAAGATTTCTCAATATCTGATGATATTTTATTTATTAGTGATTTTAATTTGAAAATATTTCCTAATTCAGGTGATAGTGGTAATTTATTTTTAGCTACAAATAAATATAATTCTAATGAAAAATATATTTTAAAACATGAATATTATGATTGTGCTTGTAACGAATATATGTATAGTAAAATTGGGAATAAAATGGGAATTAAAATTGCACCAGTAAAATTATTTATTTTAGATGATAAAGAAGAAAAATTTAAGAGCGATTTTGTTTGTGGAATAAAATTTTTTGAAAATTGTAAACATGTTAATTTCGATTATATAGATAAAAATAAAAACAATATTAATAATTGGGAAGATTATTTTAGAATAATTTGTTTAGAATCATTATTTGAAGAAGGAGATGGAATTGAAATCATAGAATATAATAACAATATTTTTCGATTAGATATGACAGACGCTTTCACAATATCTGATTATTATATTTATCCTTTAGCGTATGAATACAATAATAATGGTATAAATATTAGAAAATTTGCAAATAAAAGTATTTTAAAAATGTCTGAAAGAAATACTGATTCGCGAATATATAAATGGAAATCTAATATAAACTATTATAAAGAAAAATTCGGAAATAAATATTTTGAATACTTTTTAGAAACTTTAAAAAGATTTGAACAAATTGCAGAAAAAGACGTCGAAATATGGGCAACTACTTTAACATTTTTATATCCTGATATAATTGGAGAATATTTTAAAAATTATTTTTATAATTTGAAATTAGATGTTAAACAATTTCTAATAGAAATAAATGAAAAAAATTTAGTTATAATTTAAGAAAGGAATTTAATTATGAAAAATAATATGATTATATATGTATCAAAAGATGGTAATATAAAGGTAGATGTTAATATTCAAAATGAAACTATATGGATGAGTCAAGATATGATGGCGAATCTTTATGATACAACTAAACAAAATATAAGTTATCATTTAAATAATATATTTAAAGAGAAAGAACTTGATAAAGATTCAGTTGTCAAAAATTTCTTGACAACTGCAAGTGATGGAAAAAACTACAATGTTTTACATTATAATTTAGATGCAATTATTGCTGTTGGATATAGAATTAATTCTAAAAAAGCAACAGAATTTAGAATGTGGGCAACAAAAATCTTAAAAGAATATATAGTTAAGGGTTTTTCATTAAATGATGAAAAATTAAAGAATAATGGAGAAAATCCTTATTTTGAAGAATTACTTGCAAGAATTCGAGATATTAGATCTTCTGAAAAAATATTTTGGAGAAAAGTATTAGATATTTATTCAACTTCAGTTGATTATAATCCTAAAGACAAACTATCAATAAACTTTTTTAAAACAGTTCAAAATAAAATGCATTATGCTACACATGGACAAACTGCTGCTGAAATTATATTTACACGAGTAGATTCAGAAAAAGATAATTTAGGTCTTACTAATTTTAAAGGAAATTATCCAACAAAAAGTGAAACTGAAATTGCTAAAAATTATTTAACAACAGAAGAACTTAATATATTAAATAGAATGGTTTCTGCTTATTTGGATGTCGCAGAAATTAATGCATTAGATAGGCATCCAATGACTATGCAAGATTGGATAAACGAATTAGATGCATTTTTAAAAATGACAAGAAAAGATATATTAAATGGATCAGGTACTATATCTCATAAGAAAGCATTAGAAAAAGCACATAAGGAATATGATAAATATATGAAAAAACATTTAACACAGGCAGAAAAAGATTACTTGGAAATGTTAAATAAGGAAGTTAAAGAAATAAATACGTAAATATTATGAAAAAAATCCCTATTTCTTAGAGATTTTTTCAATATAACTAATTATGCAATAAAGCATTACAGTAAGTATTACTAAAAGTACTACACCCATTATTACATAATTCATATTAAACACTTGAGATCCATACATTATTAAATAACCTATTCCTTCTTTTGATACTAAAAGTTCTCCCATTATTACACCTACAAAACACATACTTACATTTATTTTAAATGATTCTATAATTTTTAAATAATTATCTCTTAGCACTACATAAGTAAATACTTTTAATTTATTTCCACCCATAGATTTTATTATTTTTATTTTATTTTCATCAGTACTTTTAAATGCATTATAAATATTAATTATACTTATAATTGCGGATATTAAAAGTGACATAATTATAATTGATTTAATGTTAGCGCCTGCCCAAATTATAATAAGAGGTCCAAGTGCTACTTTTGGTAAACTATTTAATATAGTTAAAAATGGTTCAAATACTCTTGCTAAAAACTTATTAAACCAAAGTATACTTGCAACTAATAAACCAATAACATTACCAAGTATAAAACTTATAATAATTTCATATACTGTTGTAAATATATGATTCCAAAAATTATCTGCTTTTATTAAATCTATTATAGAAGTAAATACTTTTTTTGGACTTGATACTAAAAATGTATCAACCATATTTTTATCAGCCATTATTTGCCAAAAAACAATAAATATAACAACAATCAATATTTGAGTTAAAAGAACTAGAATATTATTCCTTTTTATTCTTTTTAAATATTTTTTATATTCTTCACTTTTCATCATTAAGATCTTCCCAAATTTTTTCATAATATTCCATAAATTCTTTTGAACTTCTACTCCTTATTGGATTAGTTCTATCAAAATCATAATCAATGTTATAAGTTTTCTTTATTGTTGATGGTCTTTTACTCATTACAATAATTTTATTACACATACTTATTGCTTCTGATATATCATGTGTAACTATAATTAATGTCTTTTTTTCATTCTTAATTATATTACAAACATCATTTGAAACTGATATTCTTGTTTGATAATCAAGTGCTGAAAATGGTTCATCTAGTAAAAGTAAATCTGGTTTTAATGCAAGAGTTCTAATAAGTGCGACTCTTTGTCTCATTCCACCTGATAAATCTTTTGGGTAATTATTTAAAAAATCTTTTAGTCCATATGTTGTAAGTAAATTCTTTACATTTTCCATATTTTCTTTTGTACATGTTTTATTTATTTTTAAACCTATTAAGCAATTTTCATATATTGTAAGCCAAGGAAATAAACAATCATCTTGAAGCATATAACCTATTTTTAAGTTATCTTTCTTTTCAATACTTCCTTTTGTAATACTTTCAAGTCCTCCAATTATTGATAATAGTGTTGATTTACCACATCCAGAAGGTCCTACAATACCTAGAAAATCACCTTCATTTATTTCTATATTTACATTTTTTAATGCTTCTATTTCCATCTTTTTAGTATTGTAATTTTTATATAAATTACTTATTTTTAGTATTTTACTCATTTCTACTCACTTTTTGAAAATGAAGTATCTACTAAATCTTTATATGGAACTTTAGTTTTTAATTCTCCAGCTTCAATCATTATGTCTTGTAAATGATCAAATGATTCTTCTGTAAAGTATGTATTTTTCATCCATGCATCATTATCTTTATATCTTTTTATCATTTTAGATAATTCATTTATAGTTAAATCTGGAAACTGATTTACTATTACTTTCGCAACTGTTTCTTCATCATTATTCCATACAAAGTCAAGACCTTTATTTATTGCATTAGTAAATTTTTGAATAGTATCTTTATTTTCACTAATATAACTTTTTCTTGCATTATATGCTGTATAAGGTACTGATCCACCATATTCACCAATATAACCTACTACATATCCATATCCTTTTTGTTCTACTTGTGTAGCACTAGGTTCAAATAATGTTACAAAATCTCCTACTCCACTTATAAATGTTCCTGCCATAGATGCAAAATCAACACTTGTATCTATAGTTAAATCGTTTAAATCTATATTATTTTCTTTTAATGTATATTCAAATGTCATTTCAGGCATACCGCCTTTTCTTCCACCTATTACATATTTTCCTTTTAAATCTTCTAATTTAAAGTTATCTATTTTTTCTCTAGATACTAAGAATGCTCCATCTCTTTTTGTTAATCCTGCAAAACTTACTATATAATCTTCATTGTCTGAATTATATACATATATTGATGCTTCACTACCACAAAATCCAATATCAACATCTTTTGATAAAACTGCACTTGTTACTTTATCTGCTCCTGGTGTAAGAATAAGATCAATGTCTAACCCTTCATCTTTAAAATATCCTTTTTCTAAAGCAACATATTGTGGTGCATAAAATATAGTATGCGCTACTTCTGCGACTTTAACTTTTGTTAATTTTGATGTATTATCATTATCCTTTGTAATAAAAGCTATTACTGTACCAAGTATAACAATTACACATGTTATTATACTTATAATTACCTTTTTCATATATCCTCCTTTTCTCATAAACATTATATTCAATTTTTAAAATTAGGGTTACAAAAAGAAAAAAAGATAATACCATAAAAAGTATTATCTTAATTAATATTATTTTTTAATTTTATTTCTAAAGGTTTAGACTTATTACCACTTTCATCTATTGCTTCATATGTTAATATTAATGCATCACCATCAGTGACTTGATTCACTGTAATATTCGTACCTAATACAAAATCAGTTGTTTTATCATCAGTAACTTTAATATCACATAAATTATCAAAATCTTCTTTTGTAACATTACTATTATACATATTTAATGTACAGTTAGCTGTTGATATTTTATTTTTAAGCATAATTATAGGTGGAAGATAATCCACTCCATCTTTTACTGTATCACTTGATAATTCATAAATATATTTTATATTATTATCTTCATTTTCTTTTGTAATATAAACACAACTTTTTAAATTTAAATTTTCACCATCTGATTTTTTTATTGGAGTATCCAAATAATCATATGATGAAAGTGTTGCGACTGGAAGACAATATTTACCATTATTTGATGTTATTTTTTCATCAATTAATTCTTTATTATTATCTACATATATTTTCGCAGCATTTTCTACAATTGTTTTTATGCTATAATCAAATTTTTCTTCTGTTTTTTTATTTAATTTATTGAATGAAGGATAAGTTAAGATTGTGATTAACAATAAAATTCCAATTGCCGCAAGCATTTCAACTAATGTAAAGCCCTTTTTATTTTTATTCATATTTACACCTTTAATTAATTTTATCTGTTGGTTTTATATTAAGTGTTAAATCTGAAAATCTTCCATCTTTATACATATAATATGCAGCTGCTGCAATCATAGTAGCGTTATCAGTACAATATCTTAATTCTGGAACAATTAATTTAACATTTTCTTTATCACATAATTCTTTTAATTTTTCTCTTATACCAGAATTTGCTGATACACCGCCTGCAACTATTACTTCTTTTACATTATATTCTTTAACTGCTCTCATAGTTTTCTTAATTAATATATCAACAACAACATCTTGGAATGAAGTTGCTAAATCATATACATTTACCTCATTACCTCTTTGTTTTTCATTATGAACTAAATTTATAACAGCACTTTTAATACCACTAAAACTAAAATCATAAGAATCATCATCCATTGGTACTGGTAAATTATATGTGTGTTTACCCATTTTTGCATATTTATCTAAAACTGGTCCTCCTGGATATGGAACATTCATTACTCTTGCAACTTTATCATATGTTTCACCTACTGAATCATCTAAAGTTCCACCAATTTTTTTGAACGAATAATCTTTTTCCATATATACAATTTCAGTATGTCCACCACTAATAACAAGTGCAATTAATGGAAAATTTAATGGACTTACTAATCTATTTGCGTATATATGTCCTGCAATATGATGAACTGCAATTAATGGTTTATGATATATCATCGCAAGTGTTTTAGCGGTTTCAACACCTACTATTAACGAACCTGCAAGACCTGGACCATATGTAACCGCAATCGCATCCATATCTTCAATTTTCATACCTGATTTTGTAATAGCCTCTTCAATTACTATTGTAATATTTTCAACATGTGATCTACTTGCTATTTCAGGTACTACTCCACCAAATTTTTTATGTATATCTATTTGTGATAAAACAACTGTACTAATTTCTTCTTCTCCATTTTTAACAATTGATACACTTGTTTCGTCACAAGATGTTTCTATACCTAATATATAAATATCTTTCATAACTTTCACCTTACTTCTTTTAACATTAAAATCCCATCTGAATCTTTATAATAATTTTTTCTAACTGCAATTTTCTTAAAACCTAATTTTTCATATAAATTAATTGCGTTTTTATTTAACATACTTACTTCAAGTGTAATGTTATCCACAGTATAATCATTAATAATTTCATTAATAAGTTTAGATGCTATTCCTTTATTTCTATATTCTTTGAGTACAAAAATATCAACTATTTCACATTTTTCGTACATTACATTAAATAATAGGAATGCTACTACCTTATCATTAGTAACATATGAATATATTTTTAGAAAATCTGAATCTACAAATGAATAATTTTCTTGATACTCATTAAATATATCTTTTAAAGATGATATATCTACATTTTTATTTATCATAATTTTGCTTCTGCTTCAATTTTCTTAATATAATTTGGTTTTAATAAATGTGGATTTACCTTTTCATTATTTACATCAATATTTTTCATTATATTTAATGCATTTATACTTGCCTTTACTGTATCGTATTTTTCATATTCTTTATCTGATAACGAAATTAATAATATTTTACCATCCAATTCTTCTAATTTTTTGTACATATATTCAGTGCTTGAATATGTATCATCCATTACTCTTTTTTTATCCTTATCAAAGATTGAAAAATATAAATTTTCTTTCTTTTCTTCTATTATTGGGACATAAAAATCATATCCGTCATTATTATATATTAATTCTTCTAATGAAGAAATCATATATACAGGTATATTAAATGAAAAAGCATATGTTTTAGCAACTGCGATTGATATTCTAGTACCTGTAAATGAACCTGGTCCATTACCAACGATTATTTCATCTAATTCTTTAAAGTCTATATTATTACTTTTAAATGCCTCATCTATAGTAGGTACTAAATAACTTGAATGGTCATTTTTTGTATGCAATTCTTTATCAAAAATAATCTTATTATCTTTTATTAAAGATACCTTTAAAAGGTCAGAACTTGTATCGAAAAAAAGACAGATCATAGAACTGCCTCACAAAGTTCTTCATATCTTTGACCATAAGGAATTATTTTTAATAATCTTTTATTTTCATCAATTGCAGTAAATTTAATTTCGAGTCTTTCTTCAGGTAAATATTTTTCAATCATATCTGCCCATTCAATTATTACAACACCATCTTTACCAAAATAATCTGGTAAACCAATTGATTCAACATCTTTTTCAAGTCTATATACATCCATATGATATAAAGGCATTTCACCACTATAATATTCTTTTATTATATTATAAGATGGAGATGTAATTGTTTCATCTATTTCCATAGAAGCAGCAAAACCTTTTGTAAATAAAGTCTTACCTGTTCCTAAATCTCCTTCTAAACAAATAACCATACCTGAAAACTTTTCTGCTTCAAAATTTTCAGCAAGTTCAATTGTATCTCTTTCACTTCTTGAAGTATATTTATATTCCATTTTTATCACCCAATAATATTATACAAATAATAATAATCAAATACAATAAAAAATACAAAAGTTTACAAAAATCTAAAAAAGAGCAAAAAAAAATTAGCGACGTCCTATTTTTGCTAATTACTATTTTCGGCTCTGA
>ERZ1673738.359-NODE-359-length-87031-cov-14.337070_pt1 | contig 87031 bp, 64 predicted proteins | sample MGYA00580198_ERZ1673738 | MGnify/ENA primary metagenome ERZ1673738 (study PRJEB41218, sample SAMN15661784) | gut metagenome | host: Homo sapiens | place: Canada: London | collected 2015-08-20/2019-03-30 | study: EMG produced TPA metagenomics assembly of... | reverse complement strand
ATCAACGGCACGACCGACTGGGTCTACGAGGAGGAGTTCGGCTTCACGCGCGCCTTCGCCGTCTCGCCCGACTCGCGGCGCATCGCCTACCTGCGTTTCGACGAGTCGCGCGTGCCGCTCTTCGAGATGATGCGCTACGACGGCGCGCTCTACAACCGCGCCTACGACTTCAAATACCCCAAGGCGGGCGACGCCAATTCGGTGGTGACGCTCCACGTCTTCGACCTCGAAACGGGCCGCACGACGAAGGTCGACACCGGCGCCGACACCACGCAATACATTCCCCGCATCGGCTGGACGCCGCGCGGGGAGTTGTGGTACGAGACCCGCGACCGCCGTCAGCAGCAGATCGTCTTCCGCCGGCTGGCGGCCGAGGCTCTCACGGCGCCGCAGGCGGAGCAGCAGACGGTCTACCGCGAGCGTTCGCCCCGCTATGTGGCCCACGAAACCGACCGTTCGTTCCGCTGGATCGACGGAGGACGCCGCTTCCTCATTATACAGGAGACGGCGACGGGCTGGATGCACCTCTACCTCGGCGAGCCCGGCGAACCGCTGCGGGCGCTCACCGAAGGGCGCTGGGAGGTGACCGGCATCGTCGGAGCCGACGACCGCGCGGTCTACTACACCTCGACCGAGCGGTCGCCGCTCGAACGCAACCTCTACGCCGTCGACTACAAGGGACGGCACAAACGCCTGCTCACGCCCGACAAGGGGTTCCATACGATCGCTCCGAGTGCCGGAATGCGCTACTACATCTCGACCTTCTCGTCGGCCGACGATCCGGGGCGGGTGGAGATCTGCGACGCCCGGGGACGCACCGTGCGCACCGTGGCCGACAACGCCGCCCTGCGCCGTCTGGCCGACAGCATCCGTCTGCCGCGCAAGGAGTTCTTCACCTTCACGACCGAACGCGGCGACACGCTGGGCGGCTACATCGTCCGCCCCGCAGGGTTCGATCCCGCACGCCGCTACCCCTGCCTGCTGACGCAGTATTCGGGGCCCGGCTCGCAGACGGTGCAGAACCGCTGGAAACTCGACTGGGAGGACGTGCTGGCACAGCGGGGCTACGTGGTGGTGGCTACCGACGGCCGCGGCACGGGCTACCGCGGCGAGGCGTTCAAGAAGAGCACCTACGGCCAGCTGGGGCGTCTCGAAGTCGAAGACCAGCTGTCGACGGCACGCTACATGGCCGCGCAGCCGTGGATCGACGCCGAGCGCATCGGCATCTACGGCTGGTCGTACGGCGGCTTCATGGCTCTCTCGTGCGCCTGCAAGGGCGACGGGCTGTTCAAGGCGGCCGTCGCCGTGGCGCCCGTCACCTCGTGGCGTTACTACGACACGATTTACAGCGAGCTCTACAACGGCCTGCCGCAGGAGAATCCCGCAGGGTACAACGAAAACGCACCGCTCATGCTGGCGCCGCTGCTGCGCGACGACCGCACGCGGCTGCTGCTGATCCACGGCACGGCCGACGACAACGTCCATTTCCAGAACTCGGCGGAGATGATCCGCGCACTGACCGACGCAGGCAAGGAGTTCGATCTGATGATCTACCCCGACCAGAACCACTCGATGCAGCCCGACTACACGCGGCAGATCCGCCGGCGGATGATCTCCTTCGTCGAACGCAACCTGTAACGGGCCGCCGCTGCGTTTTCACAGGCAGCGGATCCGGCAGGCTGCCCGTCGCAACGCAACAAGGTTAACGCACCGGCACACGGCCGGACAACTATTCGAATCGAACGATGACAACAACGCCGACCCTCGTACCCGTCCAGCCTCCGCGCCTCCGTGCGGTGCGGAGAGCGCCGGCCGTCGGACAATCCCGCGCAGAGCGCCGCAGACCCGGCGTCCGCGGTATCGGGGCTACGGGGCCTTTCGCCGCGGAGAGGGCACTCCCCGCATCGCCCGTCCGCCGCACCCGACGCAGCACGCTCTGCGGCCGGCCGCACGTCGCCGCCTCCCCGTGCCGCAAAAACGACGGGGCCGCCCCGAAGGACGGCCCCGCAGAAGGCGGGAAAACCGCAGCGTCAGATCGAAATATCCAGAATCTCGAAGTGGATCGTACCGGCGGGAACCTCCACGTCCACCCGATCGCCCTTCTTCTTGCCCAGAAGCGCTTTGGCAATGGGCGTACCGATGGCGAGTTTGCCCTCGCGCAGGTTCGCTTCGTTTTCCGATACGATCGTGTAGCACATCTGCTTCCCGTTGGTATGGTTCAACAGCGTCACCCGCGAGAGAATCTGCACCTTGCTCTTGTCGATCTTCGATTCGTCGATGACACGCGCGTTGGCGATCGTCTCTTCCAGTTTGGCGATCCGCATTTCGAGCAGCCCCTGCGCTTCGCGGGCAGCGTCGTACTCCGCGTTCTCCGACAAATCGCCCTTGTCGCGCGCTTCGGCAATGGCTGCCGAGATCGCCGGACGCTCGACCGACCTCATGTGGTCGAGATCGTCTTTGAGTTTTTTGTAACCCTCAGCCGTCAGATAAATAATCTCCTTTGCCATAATAAATATCTCCCTTTTAAAGTTTTTCAATACAACAAAAAAATAAGAATTCCAATCTTGCGATCAGAACCCCATATAGCCTGTTTTCTACACAAAGATAAAAAGTAATTTCTTAATTTCCAAATATTTTTTGGCACAGAGTATGCCGCGAACCAAAAACCGACCCTGATCATGTATCTTTTCCTCACCGCATATCTCTTGCTGGCAATCCCCTCGGCGGCAGCCGTACTGCGGCAGAAGCAGACGCCCGTAGTAGCGATCGCATGGCTGCTGGCCATCGTGCTTCTGCCGATCGGCGGCAGCCTGTTCTACCTGCTGGCGGGATACCGCAAACCCGTGCGGGACGTGCCGCCCACCGACAGCCGGCCGGCGGCCGGCATCGAGCGGATGCTGTGGTACGGCTGTTCGACGCGCGTCCGCTACCGCAACCGCGTGGAACAGCTCCACGACGGCGGCGAAGCCTTCGCCGCGCTGATCTCCGCCTTGCAGGATGCCCGCCGCTACATCCATCTCTCCTACTACATCTTCGCCGACGACCGCATCGGCCACGCCATCGCCGACATCCTCGTCCGCAAGGCGCGTGCCGGCGTGGAGGTGCGGCTGCTCTACGACGCCATCGGTTCGTGGAAACTTTCCGAACGGTTCGTGAGGCGGCTCCGCGGCGCAGGAATCGAGGTGCGCGCCTACGCGCCGCTGCGGTTCCCGTGGTTCTCGCCGCGCGCCAACCGGCGCAACCACTCCAAGATCGCCGTCATCGACGGCCGCACGGGATTCGTGGGCGGTATCAACATCGCCGAACGTTACCTCGACGGCGACGCGCTGGGGCGCTGGCGCGACGAACACCTGCGCATCGAGGGCGAAGCCGTCGACGACCTGCAACGGCTCTTCGCGGCCGACTGGGCGCTGGAAGGCGGCGAACCGTTGTCGGAGGGACTTTACGCGGCCGCGCCGGCGGACGATCTGCCCTGCTCCCCGCTCCAAATCGCATGGACGCGCGAAGACCGTTCGCGCACGACGCTGACCGATCTCTTCGCGCAGCTCATCGAGGAGGCGCGGCACACGCTGCGCATCTCGTCGCCCTATTTCCTGCCGCCGCCCGCGCTCTACGAAGCGTTGCTGCGCGCCGTGCGGCGCGGGTGCCGCGTGCTGGTGATGCTGCCCGCACGCAGCGACGTGTGGCTCGCCCGCCGCGCCACGGACGCCTATCTGGGCGAACTGCTCGGCGCGGGAGTCGAGATCTTCCGCTTCCGCGGCGGATTTCTCCACGCCAAACGGCTCATCGCCGACGAGCGCGTCGCCTCGGTCGGCACGGCCAACTTCGACTACCGAAGTCTGGAATACAACACCGAGGCGACGGCGCTGCTGCTCGATTCCGCGACGGTGCGGCAGGCGATCCGGCGCTTCGACGAAGACCTCGCCTCGTGCACTCCGATCGATCCCGAAGCGTGGCGGCGCCGCTCGGTACACTACCGGCTGGGCGACCGCATCGCACGGCTCTTCGCACCGCTGCTGTAACAAACGGCGACTTGCATAGGTTTCAGAATAGAAAAAAATTACGATGAACGATCTGATAAACGCCCGCTGCGGCTGGGCCGGTACGGACGAACTCTACGTCAAGTACCACGACGTAGAGTGGGGCAAACCCGTCGACGACGACCGGATCCTGTTCGAGTTTCTGGTGCTCGAAAGCGCGCAGGCGGGACTGTCCTGGATCACGATTCTCCGCAAACGCGAAGGATACCGCAAGGCCTTCCACCGTTTCGACCCGGAGCGGGTGGCGCAGATGACGCCGGAAGAGGTCGACCGGCTGATGCGATTCGACGGAATCGTCCGCAACCGATTGAAAATCACCGCTGCAATCAACAATGCCAAGCTATTCAGGGCAATTCAGAAAGAGTTCGGCAGCTTTTACGAATACGTGCTCTCCTTCTTTCCCGGCCGGCAGCCGATCGTCAACGATTTCAAGAGCCTGAGCCAGATTCCCGCCACCTCACCCGAATCGGACGCAATGAGCCGGGACATGAAAAAGAGAGGATTCAAATTCTTCGGATCGACGATCTGCTACGCCTTCTTGCAGGCCACGGGGTTCGTGAACGACCACCTGACGGGCTGCCGCTGCAAAGGCGGCCGGCAACAGACGGCCCCCTGAGCATAACCCTCTGCACGACCGTCACGACCGCCGGGAACGATCCGCACGTCAGGGGCGGACGATCATCGCGTCGCCGAAGACCTCGCGCATTCGTTTCTCACCCAATACGCTCAGCAGATACCGTTCGATGTCGCACTGCAAACGGCGGAACAGGAAGCAATCGGTATAGTTTTCGTTGTCGAGCAGCACGTCGCGGATCGATCGCAGCGAATTGGTGTAGTTGGACATCTCGTTTTTGAGCGCCACCCCCTTTTTCGAAGAGGCCGTGATCTTGGCGATCGACAGTTCGCGCAACTTCTCGCAGACGGTGTTCAGCAGCACGATCACCACATTGTCCATGAGCGTGTGACCGTGCATGAAAAGATAGGTGTTCTCCGGCGTCACGCCCCGCCGGAAGAGTTTTTCGGCGAAAGCGCGTTTCGGTTCGATCATCTCGGCATGACGTTCGCGCAACGCCTGATCTCGGCGTGCGACATTGCGGCGCAGCCACGCCAGCGTCCGCAGCCCGTTGTGTTCGATTTCGAGGAAGTTGAGCCGCACCGACGCACGGAAATCGGCCAGCGTGAAGATGTGTTCCGACTCCTGCTGCGCCGAGTAGGCGTACCACAGAAAGAGCGGATAGATGATGCGCGAGTAGTCGGCCATGAACCGCTCGAAGTCGAAGATGCGCGTATCGTTCTTCGTGGCGCGCACGCAGACGTTGTGCAGCGACGGCGCATAGCAGAGGTAATTCTCCGTGGCGTAGGCGTAGGTGTGGAACATGCGGTCGCAAGAGAGCAGTTCGCGCGACTGTTCCGTCGAGTTATGAAACAGGTAGTCGAAATCGGAATCGACGCACAGCAACAGTTCGTCCGACGCCTGCGGAATCATTCCGAGCAGCACCTTCTTGCCCTTGGGCAGGTCTTCGCGCGAAGGAACGGAGATTTCGAAACGCAGATAGGGGTTGGTGAAGCGGTCGAAGACGCCCCGCCAGAAGGCGACGTCCTCGTACCCCTCGACGAACACCCGCACCAACCGTTGCGACGAATGGACGGGCAGCGCCTTCGGCAACTCTTTGCACCGGGAACCGAACGGATTCAGCCGCCCCAGCTTATCAACGAATTTTCGGCTCATACTGTGGCCAAAGATAATATTTTATTACTTTTGCACAAAACAAAACCGCCCGAAAAGACGTTCGGATCGGAGATAGAGGACAAACCCGCGACCGTTTCCGACAAAACCGGAGAAGGGAAGGCCGAAGGGCGGCGAATCCCGCCTGCGGAAGAACGGGCCCCGCGGCGGACGACGATGACACGCCCCGAACCGCGGAAACGGACCGATGCAACTCGGCCGATCCGACACCGAAAAAAGCCCCGCCCTTTTCAAAGGGCTGGGACAGAGGGGAGGGATTGTCGAAGTCCGCGAAGCGGCTATGCGCGGCTGGCGCGACGCCTCGCCCCGAACAACGGAAACGAACCGACGAAAACGAACGTTTTCGCTAAACCAAATGGGCAGAGCCGCGCTTGCGCGAGCTTTGCCATGGCGAGAAATGGACGAATGAAATTCAACGACATGAAACAGCACGACGCTAACGATTGGAAATCGCGGTTGGGAATGGTCTATTCGACCGATCCCGACTTCCGATACACCACCGACGAGGTAGAAGAGCCCGAAACCCTGCCGCCCGACAAACAGACGCTGCGCGTATGGCTCGACCGCAAGCAGCGCGCCGGCAGGGTGGTGACGCTCGTGCGGGGATTCCGCGGCACGGCGGCCGACTTGGAGGCGCTGGGGCGGATGCTCAAACAGCGCTGCGGCGTCGGCGGGTCGGTCAAGGAGGGCGAGATCATCGTCCAGGGCGACCATCGCGACCGCATCGTCGAGATCCTGCTGCGTGCGGGCTACGGCTGCAAGAAGGCGGGAGGATGACACGGATCGCAAACCAGACGACCGGCCCGAACCGCACCGGACCGGCTAAAATCCGTGCGATCCGCCGGATCGCACCACCCGCAACCTCCGGCGACGGAGATTCGCTTCGCCCGCATGGCGCAGACCGCAGCCCCGCAAGGCGAATCGGGACAACCACTTAAAAACAAACCTGTTGACACGCACCATCCGACATACGCTGCTCGTGGCAGCGCTGCTGCTCGCCGCGACCGTCGCGCGGGCGCAATATTACAGCTGGGGGGCCGACGCCGCCTCGCTGCGCTGGCGGACGATCCGCACCCCCGACGTGCAGGTCATCTTCCCCGACACGGCCGGCGCGATCGCACGGCGCACGCTCCATTTCATCGAAGCCGCGCGGCCCTCGATCGGCTACGGATTCCGCCACGGGCCGTTGAAAATCCCGTTCGTCATGCACCCCGAGAACTTCCGCTCGAACGGGCTGGTGATGTGGCTGCCCAAGCGCGTGGAGTTCCTCACCTCGCCCGCGATCGACAGCTACTCGATGCCGTGGTACAAGCAGCTCGTGGCGCACGAATACCGCCACGCCGTGCAGTACAACAACCTCAACCGCGGCGTCATCAAGGGGTTGAGCTACGTGCTCGGACAGCAGGGTTCGACCGTGGGACTGCTGCTGCTGCCCATCTGGCTCATCGAAGGCGACGCCGTGCAGATGGAGACGCAGATGTCGTCGTTCGGCCGTGCGCTGCAACCGTCGTTCACCATGGAGTACCGCGCCCTCGGCGACGCCGTGCGCAGCCGCCGCAACATCGACCGCTGGTTCTGCGGCTCGTACCGCACCAACGTGCCCGATCACTACCACCTGGGCTACCAGATCGCTGCCTACGCCGACACGCGCTACCGCGAGAACATCTGGGACAAGGTAGCGTGGTACGGGGCCCGCAACCCCTACATGATCTTCACCACCTCGATCGCGCTGAAAAAATTCTATCGCACCGACGTGGGTACGCTCTTCGCCGAGACGTTCGACGGGCTGAACTACTACTGGAACGCCCTGCCCGCCCGGCGCAATTCGTCGCGCTATCTCTCGGCGGAGCCGGTGGAGAGCTACACGACCTACGCCTTTCCGCTGGCCGTCGACGCGCAGCGGGTCCTCGCGCTCAAAACCGACTACGACCGCCCGACGCGCTTCGTTACGATCGACACGGAGTCGGGACGCGAACGCGCCGTGGCCTACACGGGCAGCGTCTCCACGCGGCCGGCCTACGCCGACGGGCGGGTCTGGTGGACGGAGTACCGGCGTTCGACGCTCTTCGAGCAGCGGGTCAACTCGCAGCTCTGCTACATGGATCTCGACCGCGGCAAGCCCAAAGCCGTGCGCGGGCGGCGCCATGCGCTCTACCCCACGCCGACCGACCGCGGGCTGGCATGGGTCGAATACTCGCCCGACGGGCGTTTCGCCGTCACGGGCGAGGCGGGTGTGCAACACTGGGAGGCTCCGGCGCAGACCGAACTGCACGGACTGGCGTGGGACGACCGCACCGCGCGGCTCTACTTCCTGGCCACCGACGATTCAGGCATGTGGCTCGGCCGCATCGAACCCGACGGGACGGCCACTCATCTGACCGAAGGGGCCTACATCACGCTGAGCGACCTCACGGCCCGCGACGGGCGGCTCTATTTCGGATCAATCGCTTCGGGCTACGACGAGGTGCATTGCTACGACCTGGCCACGGGGCGCCAGTACCGGCTCTCGACCTCGACCTACGGCTCGTTCTCGCCGTCGGCCGATGGCGAGGGCAACGTGCTAATGACCACCTACGACGCCGAAGGCTACCACGCCGCACGGCAGCCGATCGACACGCTACGCCCCGTGCGGCCGTCGCGCCTGCCGCGCAACGTCGTCAATCCGCCGCGCCGCAAATGGCCCGTGGCGAATCTCGACACGGTGCGTTTCACGGCGGCCGACTCCGTCTCGTCGGCCGCACGCCACCGCGCGCGCCGCTACTCGCGGCCGCTGCACCTGTTCAAGGTGCACAGCTGGATGCCCGTGGCCGTCAACCCCTTCAAGATCATCGACGAACACGACATCGACGTGCAGTTGGGCGTGACGCTCGTCTCGCAAAACCTCCTCTCGTCGGCCGAGAGTTACCTCGCCTATGCGTGGAACCACGCCGAAGGGTCGGTCGTCAAGGGCAGCCTGCGTTACAACGGGCTGGGCGTCGAACTGGAAGTAGCCGGCACCTACGGCGGCAATCAGGTGATCTATGCGGCGGGACAGGCCCAGCCGCAGCCTATCCCGGACAAATACTACTCGCTCTCGGCGGGCGCCACGCTGCCGCTGGTCTTCGCCGCAGGTTACCGCACCCGCATGCTGAGCCTCTCGGCCGCATGGAACTTTTCGAACGGGCTGGTGGCCAACGTCGGGAAACTCACCTACGACGAGGCGACGCACAGCTTCACCAATCTCCAGCACATCGGCTACCGCGAAGGGCTGCACAAGCTCACCTTCGGCATCGGCTATTCGAACTCCGTGCAGCTCGCCCACCGCGACTTCATAACACCGCGCGGCTGCGTGCTGAGCGCTTCCTATGCGCTCAACCCCACCAACGACCATTTCAGCGACCTTATCTCGGTCTACGGCAAGCTCTACACGCCGGGCTTCGCGCCGCACAATTCGCTGACGGCGGCCGCCACCTACCAGACCTCGATCGGCGGGTTCAAAAACCCGGCGGGCGAGTCGTTCCTCTCCTACAAGTCGGCGCGGCTGATCCCGCGCGGCTTCGACTCGAACGACATCAACAGCCGCAACTACTTCGCCGCGTCGCTCGACTACCAGCTGCCCGTGTGGTATCCCGAAGGGGGCATCCCCTCGGTGCTCTACTTCAAGCGCATCCGGCTGAACCTCGGCGCCGACTACGGGCAGTTCGACGCCTTCGACTACCGGAAAGGACGTACCGAGACGCGGCGCATCCACTCCTTCGGCGGCGACCTCTACGTCGACTTCAACGTTTTCCGCCAGCCCGCGTCGGCCACCTCGACGCTGCGGCTGTCGTTCTACGCGCCGAGCAAGGGCGGTCTGTGGTGGTCGGCCTCGCTGGGACTGCCGTTCTAACCGAACCGAAACCGAACCGGACATGAAAAGAATCCTCCCGCTGCTATTCGCGCTCTGTGCCGGCAGCGCCCTGCCGCCCCTGTCGGCACGGAACCTGCCGGCCGGCGAAACACCGCAAACGACCGTCCCCGCCGCGAACGAAGCCGAGCGCTTCATCCGGCATTTCTATACGAACTGCGTCTTCGGGAATGCCGCGTGCGGCCCGATTCTGGAAAAATGCTGTACGCAGCGTCTGCTCCGAAAACTGCGGGCCGATTACGGCTACGACGGCGAAGGGTATGCGGTATGGCTCTTCCGCACCGGTGCGCAGGACGGGCCGGACGACGTGTCGGAGATAAGAGAGGTAGCCGCGCTGGGCGACGGACGCTACCGGGTGGACTTCGTCGACATGGGCACGGAAGGGCGCCGAATCGTGAAAATAGTCGATGAAAACGGCGCAATGAAAATCGACGCCGTCGAATAAATCAAAAAATTCGTACCTTTGTCACTCGACAAAAACCGCTGACGCAACGTGAAAAAGAAGACGCAGGGCGCACCTGCCCCCAACTATGTGAAATGGCTGTGGTATGCGGCCCTCACACCCTTCGTACTGCTGGCCGCGATGCTCACCCTGACGGCGCTGGGAGCCTTCGGGCACATGCCCTCGTTCGAAGAGTTGGAGAACCCGCGCAGCAACATCGCCACGGAGATCTACTCCGAGGACGGCAAGGTGCTGGGAACCTTCTTCGTGCAGAACCGTTCCTACGTGCAGTACGAGGAGCTGTTCGCCTCGGACTCGGTGACCCGCACCTCGATCAACGGCCGCGAAGTGCCGCCGATCGTCGCGGCGCTCATCGCCACCGAGGACGCCCGCTTCGACTCGCATTCGGGCATCGACATCCCGTCGCTCATCCGCGTAGGGGTGAAGACGATCCTCTTGCAGAACCGTTCGGCAGGCGGAGGATCGACCATCACGCAGCAGCTGGCCAAGAACCTCTTCCCGCGCGACACGGTACGCCGCCAGAGCGCGCTGCTGCGCAAAGGCAAGCTCGTGCTGGCGAAATTCAAGGAGTGGATCACGGCGCTCAAACTCGAATACAACTACACCAAAGAGGAGATCGCCGCGATGTACCTCAACATCGTGGAGTACGGATCGAACGCCTACGGCATCAAGTCGGCGGCGCACACCTTCTTCAACAAAACGCCCGACCAGCTCAACTTGCAGGAGGCCGCCGTGCTCGTAGGCGTGGTCAACGCACCGACGCGCTACTCGCCGGTGCGCAACTACGACAACGCCATGGCCCGTCGCAACCTCGTGCTCGCGCGCATGGCCGAAGCGGGCGCCATCACGCACGCCGAGCGCGACTCGCTCTCGGCGCTGCCCATTACGCTCAACTACCGCCCCGTCTCGCACAACGACGGGCAGGCGACCTACTTCCGCGAGATGCTGCGGCAGGTGATGAACGCCCGGCCCCCCAAGCGCCGCAACTTCTACACCGAATGGGATTACGAGCAGGCCGTCAAGGAGTACGAGAACAACCCGATCTACGGCTGGTGCCACAAGAACACGAAGGCCGACGGCACGCCCTACAACATCTACAAGGACGGGCTGAAAATCTATACCACGATCAACTCCACGATGCAGCAGTACGCCGAGGAGGCGATGCTCAAACAATTGCGCACGGTCATCCAGCCCAAGATGGACGCCCAGTACCGTTCGACCAAGGTGCTCTTCCAGAACACGTCGGCCGAAGAACGCGAGAAGATCGTACGGCAGGCGATGCGCTACTCCGACCGCTACCGCGCCCTCAAAGAGGAGGGGCGCAGCGAGGCCGAGATCGACCGCATCTTCCGCACGCCCTGCCCCACGCGGGTCTTCACCTACCGCGGCGAACGCGACACGATCCTCTCGCCGCGCGACTCGATCCTCCACCACAAACGCATCATGCGCGCCGGATTCGTCGCCATCGAACCGCAGACGGGCCGCGTCAAGGCCTACGTCGGCGGCCCCAACTTCCGCTATTTCAAATACGACATGGCCAAGCAGGGCAAGCGGCAGATCGGCTCGACGATCAAACCCTTCGTCTATACATTCGCCATCGACCACCTCGGTTTGACGCCCTGCACGCCGGTGCCCAACCTGCCGGTGACGATCGATACGAGCAACGGCACGCCGTGGTCGCCCAAAGAGGCGAGCAAGGTGGTCTACGACGGCGAAATGCACCCCCTGAAATGGGGGTTGGCGCGCAGCCGCAACAACTACTCGGCGTGGATCATGAAGCAGGCCAAACAGCCCGAGGCGGTGGCCGACTTCATCCACAACATGGGCATCCGCTCGTTCATCGATCCGGTCTACGCGCTCTGTCTGGGCACCTCCGAGTCGAGCGTCTTCGAGATGGTGAGCGCCTACTCGACCTTCGCCAACGGCGGCGTGCATACCGACCCGATCTTCGTGACGCGCATCGAAGACCGGCAGGGCAACCTGATCGCCACCTTCATTCCCGAATCGCAGGACGCCGTATCGGAGCGCACGGCCTACACGATGCTCACGATGCTGCAAAGCGTCGTGACGAACGGAACGGCCGGCCGGCTGAAATGGCAGTTCGATCTGGGCGACGCCCAGTTGGGCGGCAAGACCGGCACCTCGCAGCGCAACCGCGACGCATGGTTCATGTGCGTGGCCCCGAAGCTGGTGGCGGGCGCATGGGTCGGCGGCGAAGACCAGTCGGTACACCCGACCTACGGCGGCGAGGGCAGCATCATGGCCCTGCCGATCGTGGGAGAATTCTTCTCGACCGTCTACAAGAATCCGGCGCTCGGCATCTCCAAGCAGGACCGGTTCCGCCGCCCCGACCGCGTGACGGAGTACGACTGCGAGGAGGAGATGCAGCAGTCGCAGTACACGGAGGAGGAAGAGGGATTCTTCGACTGATCCCGCCCCGGACAACATTCCGCAGCATGACAATCCGCGCCCCGAAACCCGAAGACGCCGCAGCCGTGGCAGCACTCTACAATCACTACGTGCTGCACAGCACGGCCAGTTTCGAGACCGAACCGCTCGATGCCGAACAGATGCGGTCGCGGTTGGAGAGTGCAACCGCCCGCCTCGTCTGCGAACGGGAGAGAGCGATCGTCGGATTCGGCTATACTCACGACTGGAAGGAACGCGCAGCCTACCGGCACACGCAGGAGGTGACCGTCTACGTCGCCCCCGACAGTACGGGACTCGGCATCGGCCGGCGGCTCGTCGAGCGGCTCGTCGCCGAATGCCGCACGACGGAGTGCCATGCGCTGGTCGCCTGCATCACCGCGGACAACGACCCGAGCCGCCGGCTCTTCGAATCCATCGGATTCCGCCGCGTGTCGCATTTCGAACAGGTGGGGCGTAAATTCGGCCGCTGGCTGGACGTCGTCGACTACGAACTGCTGCTCTGAGACGCCCGTTTTCCGCCGCAGCGGGCCGAAAAATCCGGCGGACGGCGGAAAATCGCGCGGATTTTCTTACTTTTGCTGCGGGAGGAGCCTCTTTTGACTCCCGAAGCGTTCAACCACACTTAAAGAAGATCGACCATGAAAATCGCAATCGTCGGCGCGAGCGGCGCCGTAGGTCAGGAGTTCCTGCGCATTCTCGAAGAGCGTCCCCTGCCGGTGGACGAACTGCTGCTGTTCGGATCGGAACGCAGCGCCGGACAAACCTATATGTTCCGCGGGAAACCCGTCACCGTCAAGCTGCTGCGACACAACGACGACTTCCGCGGCGTGGACATTGCCCTCACGTCGGCCGGAGCGGGCACGTCGCGCGAATTCGCCGAGACGATCACCCGCCACGGAACGCTGATGATCGACAATTCGAGCGCCTTCCGCATGGAGCCCGACGTACCGCTGGTCGTGCCCGAAGTCAACGGACGCGACGCGCTCGACGCTCCGCGCCGCATCATCGCCAACCCCAACTGCACCACCATTCAGATGGTGGTGGCGTTGCAGGCCATCGAGCGCGTGTCGCACATCCGCCGCGTGCACGTGGCCACCTACCAGTCGGCCAGCGGCGCAGGGGCGCAGGCGATGGCCGAACTCGAACGGCAATACGCCGACCTGGCCGAAGGCCGTGAGCCGAAGGTCGAGAAGTTCGCCTACCAGCTGGCCTACAACGTCATCCCCCATATCGACGTCTTCACCGACAACGACTATACCAAGGAGGAGATGAAGATGTACCACGAGACGCGCAAGATCATGCACTCCGACATCGAGGTGTCGGCCACCTGCGTGCGCGTACCCGTGATGCGTGCCCACAGCGAAAGCATCTGGCTCGAAACGGAGCGTCCCGTCTCGCCCGACGAGGCGCGCGCGGCGTTCGAAGCGGCCGAGGGGATCGTCGTGATGGACGATCCGGCGCAGAAGGTCTACCCGATGCCGCTCTTCATCGCCGGCAAAGACCCCGTCTACGTGGGGCGTATCCGCCGCGACGTAACCAACCCCAACGGACTGGCGTTCTGGTGCGTGAGCGATCAGATACGCAAGGGTGCGGCGCTCAACGCCGTGCAGATCGCCGAGTGGCTGCTCAAAAACCGGTAACGGGCTTTCGGCCGGAAAGCCGCCGCCCCACGCAGCCGAGCGGAAGAGAGTTTAATTTCCGACACTTCATTTTAATTGCAAATTGCACTATCTTTGCGGCGGGATTGCCTGCCGTGCGGCGGGCGAACGATCGGAACTATGAAAAAACATTTGGGACTTCTGACGGTACTGGCCGTCATCGCATTGACCGTATTCTTCTATTTCCGCTTCTTCTTCGTCTTCGGCGAAGGGGTCAAGAGCGGCGAGTTGAACTATGTCGTCTACAAGGGAGTCCTTTTCAAGACGTACGAAGGCAAACTCATCCAGACCGGCATCCGCTCCAAGGAGGCGGGATCGATCCAGTCCTACGAATTCGAGTTCTCGGTCGAAGACCCTGCGCTTGCGCGGGAACTGATGCTCCAAGGGGGCCGGACGCTCGAACTGCACTATAAGGAGTATTTCGGAGCGCTGCCCTGGCGGGGCTTTACGAAATTCATCGTCGACAGCATCGTCACCATCGGGCCGCCCGTCCGCCGGGGCGTGGAGCTGCCGCCGGTGCAGTGACAGCGGCCGAACCGGCCGACAAACGAAAGGCGTGACACCGCAACGGTATCACGCCTCTACTTTACAAAGGCCGGAGCGACCGACGGGGATTATTTCCCGCCGAGCAGAATGCGCGCCTGCGTCATCGCTGCCTCGGTGACTTCGCTGCCCGAAAGCATCTTGGCAATCTCGGTCGTCCGTTCGTCGGGAGTCAGGCGGGCGATATGCGTCTCGCCGTCGCGTTTGTAAACCACGAAGTGCGTCGCCCCCTTCGAGGCGACCTGCGGCAGGTGGGTAATGTCTACGACCTGCATCGTTTCGGCCAGCGCGCAGATGATCTCGCCCATCGCGTCGGCGATGCGCCCCGAAACACCCGTGTCGATCTCGTCGAAGAGAATGGTCGGCAGCTGCATCCGCCGCGCCAGCAGCGCTTTGAGCGCCAGCATGACACGCGACAGCTCGCCGCCCGATGCGATCCGTTCGACGGCGGCGGGCGGCGTGGTGCGGTTCGCCGAGAAGCGGAATTCGACACGGTCGCGGCCTCCCTCCGTCAACGCACCGCAGTCGACGACGGCCGCCTCGAAACGTGCGTCGGGCATTCCCAGCCGCACGAGCGTGGCGACGATCTGCCCGGCAAAGGCCGGAGCTGCCTGTTCGCGCGTGCGGTGCAACTCGGAGGCCAGCAATTCGGCCTCGTTGCGGACGGCTCCGATCTCGGCCTGCAAGGCGGCCAGTTCCTCGTCGGAGTGCGTAATGGCGTCGAGCTGTGCGGCATAGCGGTCTCTGAGCGCAATCAGTTCGCCCTCGTCGGCCGCACGGTGCTTCTGGCAAAGCGAATAGAGCGTATTGAGACGGTCGTCCACCTTCTGCAACCGTTCGGGGTTGGTCTCGATGCGCTCGCCGTCCTCGGCGAGCGTCGCGGCGATGTCTTTGAGCTCTTCGAGCGCCGAACGCAACCGCCGGGACAAGTCTGCGGCGTGGGGATAACTCCCGCCCAGCCGTCCGATCTCCACCTCGGCGTTCTTGACCTGCGCCAGCACCCCGATTTCGTCCCCGTCGAAGGCGTTGCGCACGGCCGTGATCGCCTCGCCGATCCGATCGGCATTGGCCAGCACGGCCTGTTCCGCTTCCAGTTCGGCGGCTTCGCCCGCACGCAGGCGCGCAGCCGTCAGCTCCTCCGCCTGGTAGCGGAGCCACTCTTCGTCGCGCCGGGCCGCGTCGGCCTCCGCACGCAGGCGGGCGCAGGTGCGCTGCAACTCCTGCAAACGCTCGTATTTGGCGCGATACGCCGCCCGCAGCTCGCCGTTGCCGGCCACGGTGTCGAGCGCTTCGGTGCGGAACTCCTCCGAGGCGAGGATCAGGTTCTGATGCTGCGAATGGATGTCGATGAGCCGGCTGCCGAACTCGCGCAGCTGTGCGAGCTGCACCGGCAGGTCGTTGATGTAGGCGCGGCTCTTGCCGGCAGGAGTTAGGATGCGCCGCACGACGGCTTCGTCGGCGTAGTCCAGGTCGTTGGCCTCGAAAAAGGGGCGCAGACCGTAGGCGGCGATGTCGAACACTCCTTCGATCACGCAGTTGCGCTGCGTGTCGTGCAGCGCAGCACCCTCGTTCTTGTTGCCCAGCAACAGCCCCAGCGCCCCCAGCAGGATCGACTTTCCGGCGCCCGTCTCACCCGTGATGATGTTCAGGCGGGGATCGAATTCGATTTCGAGCGAATCGATGAGGATGTAGTTGCTGACCGACAGACGGCGTAACATGGCGTTATTCGTTTATCAACGTTTCGATTTTATCGGCGATGCGGGCGGCCACCTCGCGTTTGGCGAGCAGCGGCAGCGGTTCGTTGCCCGACTCCGAGACGAAGGTCACCTTGTTGGTATCGCCGCGGAAACCCGCTCCGGCGTCGCGCAGCGAATTGAGCACGACGAAGTCGAAGTGCTTCCGGCGGAGCTTCTCGCGGGCGTGCGCCTCCTCGTCGTCGGTTTCGAGCGCGAATCCCACCAGCACGCGGCCGCCCTTGCGGCTGCCCAGTTCGGCAGCGATGTCCTTCGTGCGGCGCAGGCGGATCGTCAGCTCGCCGTCGCCTTTCTTCAACTTGCGGTCCGCACAGGTCTCGGGAGTGTAGTCCGCCACGGCGGCGCACATCACCGCGCCGTCGGCACGGTCGAAGGCCGCAGTCGCGGCACGGTACATCTCCTCGGCCGAGAGCACGTCGCAGCGCGTGACGCCCGCAGGCGTCGGCAGGGCCGTGCGGCCCGTAACGAGGGTGACCTCGGCGCCGCGTGCCGCCAGCTCGCCCGCAATGGCGTAGCCCATCTTACCCGACGAGTGGTTGCTGATGTAGCGCACCGGATCGATCGCTTCGATCGTCGCGCCCGCCGTCACGACGAAGCGCTTACCGCACAGCGTCTTTTTTTTTTCGGCGAGAAGCCGCTCCGCGAAGGCGACGATCTCGGCCGGCTCGGCCATGCGGCCCTTGCCGCTCAGGCCGCTGGCCAGTTCGCCGTCGCCCGGTTCGACGACCTGCACGCCCGTGCGGCGCAGCATGTCGAGATTGGCCTGCGTCGCGGCGTGGGCGTACATATCCAGATCCATCGCCGGGGCGACGACCACCGGCGCCCGCGACGAGAGGTAGGTCGTCAGCAGCAGGTTGTCGGCCACGCCGTGGGCCATTTTGGCCAGCGTATTGGCCGTGGCCGGCGCGATCAGGTAACAGTCGGCCCACTCGCCGAGCGCCACGTGGGAGTTCCACGCGCCGTTTTCGGGGTCGAAAAAGTCGACCAGAATGGGATTTTTCGACAGCGTGGCCATCGTCAGCGGCGTGATGAACTGCTTGGCCAGAGGCGTCATCACCACGCGCACGTCGGCGCCCGCCGTCTTCAATAAACGACACAGCACAGCCGCCTTGTAAGCCGCTATGCTGCCTGTGATTCCCAGTAGAATGTGTTTGTCCTTCAACATGGAAGCGGGTGGCTTACGCCCTTTCGGGTCAGTTCTCCGTCTTCGCGCCCTCCTTGAAGAAAAGCTCGCCGTCGAGGAACTCCTCGGTGGCGATGATCGCCGGTTTGGGCAGGCGTTCGTAGTAGCGCGAGATTTCGATCTGCTCGCGGTTCTCGAAGGTCTCCTCCAACGTGTCGGTCGTCGTCGAGAACTCGGCGAGTTTGCGGTTGAGCTCGGTCTTCAACTCGGCCGATATCTGGTTGGCGCGGCGGGCGATGATGTTGACCGTCTCGTAGATATTGCCCGTTTCGCGATCCAGATCCACCAGCTTGCGGGTGATGGTGTTGTTGGGGATGTTCTTTTTAATTTCCATCTTGCGTATCGTTTTTTTGATTCTTAGCCAGATAATCCTTCGCCTCTTTGGCCATGCGGTCGACCTCCTTGCGGTGGGTCGATTCGGGGAACTCGGCGATGAAGGTATAATAGGAGTCGAGCATCGAGAGATAACGGTCGGTCTGCTTGCGCTGCACCGAGTTGTGCGCCAGCTCGTAACCCGAACCGACGATCAGATACATCAGCTCTTCGCGGTGGGGCGTCTCGGGGTATTTCCGCAGGGCGTTTTTCAATGCCACGATCGCCGACTTGTGCTTGCCGATCTTGTAGTAGGTGTAGGCGTTCAGGAACTCCTTGTCGTGGAGCCGCCCCGTCAACTCGTTACGCATCTGCTCGAACTGCCCGTACTTCTCGCTGTCGGGATAACGCGACATGAACTCCGAAATGGCGACGATCGCCTGGCCGGTGACCGTCTGGTCGCGCTGGGGCGACGGCGAGAGGTAGTAGAAGCACATGGCGTACATCCCTTCGGCATCTTCGATGAAAGGACTGCGGCCGAAGGTGCGGCGGTAGGTGTCGAACAACTCCGAGGCCGTGTCGTAACTGCGGTTCTTGAAATGGGCGCGGGCGATGTAGAACGAAAGCGTGTCGGCCTTGCTGGTTCCCGAGTAGTAGTTTTCGACGTTCTGCAAAAGCGTGATGGCCTTGCTCCATTTTCCGGCATCGTACAACTCGACGCCCTTGGCGTAGATCGCTTCGGGATCGCCTCCCTTGATGAGGCGGTTGATGCCGCTGCACCCGCTCAGGGAGGCGCTCAGAGCCACGATACCGAGCAGGTAGAATAAGATTTTTTTCATTCTTTGGTTTGTTTCCGCGTGCAATACTCCACAGTCGTGCAAAGTTACGCATTATTTAACGAAAAACAAAACGAAAAATTGTCCGGCTCCGAACGAACCGGAGCGGGCGGCAATCGGGAATCGTCGTCCGGACGCGCATCGGCCGCGGAAACGACGGCTCCGAAAACGGCGCTATTCGTCCGCCGGCGTCTTGTCAGGCACGGAGATCAGGTAAAGCAGGTGTTCCAGTTCGCGCATGTAGTTGCGCTTGTGGTTCTTGGGCGAATAGACGTAGCAGTCGATCGTGAAGACGCGCTGCGTAGTCGTATCGACGGTCGTGTAGCTCACGAACGGACCGCCCATGAAGTCGTTCTTCACGTCCCAGAATCCGCGCAGCTCGACCCACAGCCGCCCTTCGAGCCGGAAGGTGCGCAGGTCGGGCTCGTAGACGTCGGCCGTAATCATGTAGGAGCCTTCGGAAGGACCGGGGATGCGAGCCGCGAACCGGTTGCGCGCCTCGGTCAGCGCTTCGACCGTCAACGCCTGTCTGCCCGTATAGGGGTAGGAGTAGATGAAAAATCCCTGGCTGGCCTGCGGAAATTCGTAGGAGATCCACAGGAAATCGTCGCCCTTCGCACGGAGCTTGTAGCCCTGCGGCACGGAGAAGTCGACGCCGAACTGCTCCTTGACCAGCCCCGCGAGAAACTTGTCGGGGAATTTGCGGCCGAAATCGATCGTGCGGTCGCGTTCGGCCTTTTCCAGCACGTAGAGCAACTCCTCGCGGTGCGCGCCGAGGTAGTCGACGAGCGACTGCTGGGTCGGCCCCTGCAACGTCACGACGATCTGCGGCTGGGCATAGAGGTCGTACTGCACGGCCGCTGCCGGCTCCTCGACCTCCGCATCGACGAGTACCTGCAATACGTTGCGGTGACGCGTGACAAGATTCTCGAATCCGCTCGGCAGCACGCGCAGCACGTCGAAGAGCGGTTCGCGCTGGTTGAGTCCCGCGACGGGTTCGGTCAGAATGCTGCGCAGCGTATCGCCCAGCGCACCCTGCCATTCGGGCTGGTCGCAGACCACGATCAGTTCGTAGGGCGCACCCTGCGCGTTGATGCGCTGTTCGCCCAGCGTGCGGAACGCCTTGCAGCCGAAACACGACGCTGCGACGGCAAGCACGACGGCCAGTTTTACTACTCCTTTCATCGGTTCTATACGTTTTTGTGCGAGGAACGTGCGGACGCCGGTGCCGGAGACCGCCCCGTCCAGACGGAAATTCGTTCGCTGCAAAGATGGTGCAAGTCCCGCACGGCGTCGGATGCGATCCGCACGACCGGCCGCGCCGCCGCCTCTGCACGCGGGCTTCCGCCCTTGCAAAGATAGTATTTTTTGTCTACATTTGCACGGTCATTGTCTTCTAACCGCACATGCGTCTCAAACCGCCGAAATTCATCCGCTGGCTGATGCCCGACCTCATCTGGGAGATGAAGGACCGGTCGGCCGTCTACCTCACCTTCGACGACGGCCCCACGCCCGGCATCACCGAATGGATTCTCTCGACGCTGAACAAGTACGATGCCAAGGCGACCTTCTTCGTGCTGGGCAAGAACGCGGAGATGTATCCCGACCTCTACCGCCGCATCGTCGAGGCCGGCCACCGCATCGGCAATCACACCTACTCCCACCAGAAGGGATGGGGCATGAGCCTCGAACGCTATATCGAAGACGTCGACTTCGCCAACGACCTGCTCCACACCGAACTGTTCCGCCCACCCTACGCCCGCATCACGCCGGCGCAGGCGCGTGCGCTGGCCAAACGCTACAAGCTGGTGATGTGGGACGTCCTCTCGCGCGACTACAACCGTGCGCTGTCGCCCCGCACCTGCCTGCGCAACGTTACGCGCTACCTCGAAGGCGGGTCGATCGTCGTCTTCCACGATTCCGAAAAGTCGTTCCGCAACATGAGCTACGCCCTGCCGCGCACGCTTCAAGCCGTCCGCGACATGGGACTCAAATGCAAGGCGATCGACCTGTAAGCTGCACGCGCCGTCAGGCTGCGGGCGGACGCCGGGAAGCGCTCGTGCGGAAGTCCCCGCCCTGCGAAGCCCCCGCTCTATCCTGAAAATTACGGGGGCGTTCTCGCTTTGCGAGAACGCCCCCGTACGGATTATCGCCGCAACGGGTTATTCGCCCGAATAGTAGGTCAGTTTGCCCGTGTAGGTCGCCGTCACGTTGCGCCCCGCACCGTCTTTGAGTTTGAGTTCCAGCGTGTAGATGTCTCCCTCGCGGCTCACGTCGACCATTCCCGAAACGAGGCGCGCTTCGACCTGGCGCCGCACCGAATAGAACCAGCAGCCCCAGTAACCGCCGTAGGAGGCGTCGTAGATGCCGGCGATCATCGTTCCCGCAGGCAGTTCCTCGGCGGTATTGGCGTCGAGAAGCGTATAAGTCCCGTCGGGGATGTAGTCGCCGGCGCCGTGCGTGACGTTGAACGCCAGCTGCACGGCGTCGCCCTGACCGTAGTTGATGTCCAGATCGTAGTCCGCCTCGGCCAGCACGACGTTCCACGCATCGGAACCCATCTCGTAGATGTCGCCGTAGTAGATCGCCATACCCTGCGTGAAGGTGAGCTCCACGTCCTCGGTCAGATTGCTCATGTTGCCGTCCAGCGTGCGGTTGTAGAACGCCAGCGGCCCGTAGTATTCGAAGTCGCAGACTTCGTCGTTTTCGAGCAGAAGCGAGCAGGTCACTTTATAAAGGCCCTCGATCATCTCGACCTTGGCCGAACCGCTCTGCGCCTCGGAATAGGTGAAATCGCCCTCGTCGTCGTGGCGCGCCAGATAGGTATCGCCGTCGCCGTTGAGCGTTCCGGCCGGATAGCCACTCCCGACATTCATCGGATAGTCTCTGACGTCCAGCGCCGCGAAATCGGGGTCGGCCGCCAGCGAACCGTTGAAATCGAGGCAGAGGATATAGTAGCCTCCGGGATCGTTCTCGTCTTCGACGGTGAAGTTGATCCAATAGTTGCCCGTCCCTTCGTCGTGATAGTCGCCCTTGTAGTATCCTTCGGCCCTCACGCCCTCCGTCAATGCGGGTGTGTCGGGAGTATCGGGTTCCCCGGGTTCTCCGGAGTCGTCATCTCCATCTCCCTCCCCCTCTCCCGGCGTTCCGGGCGTTTCGTTCTGTTCGGGATCGGTCGCAGGATCGTCGTCGCTGCACGCAGGCGCCATGCAGACGAGGCAGAGGGCAGCCGCTGCCAGCAAAAGTTTTTCGAATCTCATATACTAACTAACCGTTAAAATTATAGCGCAAATGTATAAAAAAATATTCTTTTTGCGACGATCGTGTCCGGATTCGCCGCGTATTTGTTAATTTTGTCTCCGCCTATGAAACTGATCCTTGCCGTTACCGCCGCCAGCGGCGCCGTCTACGCCCGCCAGACCGCCGAGCGCCTCGCCGCACTCGACTGCGTGGAATCCGTAGCACTCGTTTACAGCGACGTCGCGCCGACGGTCATGGCGCACGAAGGCGTCGCACTGCCCGACCACCCGAAGTTCGTCCGTTACGACAACCGCGACCTGTTCGCCCCGCCGGCCAGCGGTTCGGCGCGCTACGATGCGATGATCGTCGTGCCGTGTTCGGTCGGTACGGCCGGCCGGATCGCTTCGGGCGTGTCGCAGACGCTCATCGAACGGGCGGCCGACGTCATGCTCAAAGAGCGGCGGCGGCTGATTCTGGTCGTGCGCGAGACGCCCCTGTCGCTCATCCACCTGCGCAACCTCACGGCGCTGGCCGAGTGCGGCGCCGTCGTGCTGCCCGCCGCACCGTCGTTCTACGCCCGCCCCGCCGACATCGAATCGCTCTGCGCCACGGTCACCGAACGCATCGTCGCGCTCGTCTGCCCCGAAGCCGAGCATTACGAATGGGGGGCGGAGTCTTAGGCCGCAGACGGCCGGCATCGGTCGCAGCCATACGAATCGACGGAGCGAACCCTCCGCACGAGCGGCGGATACCGAACCCTCCGGCAGTTCGGGTGGATGTCTCCGCTCGCGGACGCACGCCCCTTCGGCAGGGAACTTTCGGCCCGGAATCTTGTATTTCCGATTTTTTTTGTAATTTTGTGCGCTATCGATCAATCACGTAAACAAAAACGATATTTTTATGGCAACAACCGCTGATATCAAAATCGGTGCTTGCATCGAGTTGGAGGGCAAGACGTTCCAGATCGTCGATTTCCAGCACGTCAAGCCCGGCAAAGGTCCCGCTTTCGTGCGCACGAAGCTCAAGAATCTGGAAAACGGCCGCGTGCTCGACAACACCTTCTCCGCAGGTGCGAAGGTGGAGTTCGTCCGCGTGGAGCGCCGTCCCTACCAGTTCACCTACGAGGACGACCTCGGAGCGCACTTCATGCACACCGAGACCTTCGAGGAGATCAACATCGACAAGGCGCTCATCACCAACTACGACCTGATGGCCGACGGCCAGATCGTCGAGGTGATGTTCCACACGGAGAAGGAGACCGTCCTCTCGGCCGAACTCCCTCCTATCGTAGACATGGAGGTGACCTACACCGAACCCGGCGTCAAGGGCGACACGGCGTCGACCAACTCGCTCAAACCCGCCACGGTCAACACGGGCGCCACGGTGCGCGTGCCGCTGTTCATCAATACCGGCGACAAGATCCGCGTCGACACCCGCACCCGCGACTACGTGGAGCGCATCAAGTAGCGAACGGCGCAGCTCACGGAAAAAGGCGGCCGTCCCGACGATCGGGACGGCCGCCTTTTTCCGTCATGCAGATTCAGGCCGTGAGGTTGGCCCCATATTCGACGAGCGTCCTGCGCAGCTGCCCGACATCGATCTCCGCTACGCCGACGCCCGAGCGGACGCACTGCGCCGCCGCGGCTCCGGCCGCCTGCCCCAGCCCCATGACCGAAGCCTGCACGCGCACCGATGCCGACGCGACCGCATCGGCCGAAAACGACCGGCCGGCTACCAGCAGGTTCGGGAAACCGGGGGCGATCAAGCAGCGGTAGGGAATGAAGGCCGCCTCTTTGAGGAACTCGCACCGCTGTCCGGTCGACGAGGCGGCATGGATGTCGACCGGATGACATCCCCGCGAAACAGCGTCGGGAAAGTCGACGGCATGGAGATACTCCTCGCCCGTGAGCGTGTGGAATCCCCTGATGCGGCGCGTCTCGCGCACGCCGGTCTGCGTGGCGGTAGCGAGCAGCGAGGCGTTTCGGAAGGCCGGCACGTGCCGGCGGAGCAGTTCGGTGAAGAGGTGGACGTGTTCGTGCAGCAGGCACTCCGCGGCCGTCGCCTCGCGGTTGTCGGCCATATCGGCCTGCGTGCGCGTCATGTTGACGAGCACCACCCCGGGCGTCAGCACGCCGCAGTACCACGGCCCGCCGAAGAGGGGTACCTCCTCCCGCTCGCGCAGCGCTTCGAGCGCCTCGCGGATGGCGAGGTCGTGGTAGTTGACACCCTGCCGGCTGTGGCGCAGCATCGGCAGCGCGTCGGTATCTACGCCGCCGAGCATGAAGATGAGCGAGGCCGGTTGCAGCGTCGTACCTGCGGGCTGCATCGGGACGCCCGCCCGCAGCGCCAGGTCGGCGTCGCCCGTGGCGTCGATGAAGTAACGGGCGACGAGCGCCTCGGCGCCGTTCTTGTTCTCGATGACGACGTGCGAGATCCGCCCCTCCTCCGTCCGGCAGCCGGTCAGGTAGGAGTGAAAATAGAGCGTCACGCCTGCTTCGAGCAGCATCCGCTGGGCGACGAGCTTGTACTTCTCGGGCGAGAAGGTGATATTGCCCAGCGGCTTCTCCTCCTCGGCGCCTCCGATTCCGGCGAGCCGTTCGACGAACTCCCACGGGATGCCGCCGACGATGCGGCGGCCGTTGTAGTTGAAGACGCTGATCGGCGCCACCAGTCCGGCGGTAGCCATGCCGCCGAGGAATCCGTAGCGCTCGACGAGCGCCGTACGTGCCCCGCCGCGCGCGGCAGCGATCGCAGCGATCAGGCCGGCCGGTCCGCCGCCGCAGACCACGACGTCGTACGAACCCACGACCGGAACTTCTTTCGTCTGTGTGATGAAATCCATCGTATCGAATGTTATTGAACGTACTCCGCGGTATTATCCGACGATGCGTTTTCGCTTCGCCTCGCAGAGATAACAGACCGCGAATACGACCGCCGACCGGCCCGTAAAGATGCCGCCGATTACCGGTGTAGAAACCGTTGCGGGAATCGCCCGCGACGGTTGCGGACGCCTACTTCTTGCGGACGATGCGCGCGGTGGACTGGGTCGTCTGGCGGACGAAGACTTTCGGCGTATAGCCGTACTTGGCCAGCAGCTCGTCGGTATAGCCCCGGATGGTGAGCAGCTCCATATCCTCGACCTTCATCACGTCGAAGCCCTCGTCGCGGAATTCGGCCACCGCTTCGTCGATATGCCACGAATTGTCGACGCACAACCCCAGATTGACCGCCGAATTGTGGATCAGATTGGTCTTGATGCGGTAGCGTTCGAGCAGCGAGAAGATCGTGGCGAACTTCTCTTCCAGCACGAATGAAAAATCGCGCGACCGCACCGTCAGGAAGACCTGATCCTTTTTGAGAATCAGAATCGGGACGGTCACGGGCGCCGACGTGCCGCGGATCACCGTTCCGGGTTTGCGCTTGTCGCCGAACGGGCGGACGTAGAGCGGGATATTCTTGTTCTGCAACGGCTTGATCGTCTTGGGGTGGATGATCTGCGCACCGCTGTACGCCAGCTCGATCGTATCGAGGTAGTTCAGCTCCTTGATCTGCTCGGCGTCGGGGAAGGTCTTGGGGTCGGCGTTGAGCACACCGTCGACATCCTTCCACACCGACATCGACTCCGCACCGAGAATATTGGCCACTACGGCCGCCGAGTAGTCCGAACCCTCACGGCCGAGCGTCGTAGTCGTCCCGTCGGGTGCGCCGCCGATGAAGCCCTGTCCCACGAAGATCGTCTCCGCTGCACCTTCCACTTCGGCCAGCAGGCGGAATGCCGAGGCGTCGATATCGACCGAAGCGTCCTTGTGGCGCTGCTGCGTGACCAGTGCACGGCGCATGTCGACCCAATGGTTGGCCACTCCCGCCGAGGCGAGGTACTCCGAGACGACGGTCGTCGAGAGCAGCTCGCCGAAGGCGACGATCGTGTCGTACCACAACTCGGCGTCGGCCGCACGGTACTGCGTCTCGGCGGCGACGCGATCCAGTTCGGCGAACAACGCCTCGACCCGTTCCAGACGGGTCGGGCCGTGCCAGAGGTCGTCGATGATCGCGGCGTGATATTCGCGCAACCGTGCGATCTCGGCAGCGGATTTTTCGCGGTCGCCCCGCTGCACCCCCTCGAACACCCGTTCCAGCGCATTGGTCGTCTTGCCCATCGCCGAGACGATGATGAAGAGGTTCTGTTCGTCGTCGATGATATTGCGCAGGTTGCGCACCCCCTCAGCATTGCGGACCGATGCTCCGCCGAATTTATAGACCTTCATATCCTTGTTCCCCGTTTTACCTTATTCGAGCCATCGTGCTGCCCCACTGCGCATGGCCGCTGCGCGGATACGGACATTCCCTTCCCTCTGTCCCCTCCCTTTGATAAAGGGAGGGGCTTACGCCGTATCGGCCTTCACCTGTTTCATCCTGCACCTCGGCAGTCAGCCGACAGGTATCCCGACGCTCTCCTACTCTTTAAAAGTACCTTACCCTTGTTTCCCGTTTTACCTTATTCGAGCCGTCGTGCTGTCCAGCTGCACATAACCACTGCGCCCCTTTCCGGAGTTCGCACCTTTTATTTTATTAAATTATCCGCCCCTACTATCCACGGTTCGATACCCGCTCCGGTACAGCACGAGCAGGGGCGGTCAATCGGCCTTCGCCGATCTTCAATTCTCCGGCGCCGATTGTCCGTACGTCGTCCCCGTATTGTAGAACAGGAAAGCGTAGCTGTCGGCCGATTCGGCGATACGCTTCGAGAGCGGTTTGCCCGCGCCGTGGCCGGCATTCCGTTCGATGCGGATCAGCACCGGAGCATCGCACGCCTGCGCATATTGGAGCGTCGCAGCGAATTTGAACGAATGCGCCGGCACCACACGATCGTCGTGGTCGCCCGTCGTGACGAGCGTCGCGGGGTAGCAGACGCCTTCGCGGATGTTGTGCAGCGGCGAGTAGGCGTAGAGCGTGCGGAACTGCGCCGCATCGTCGCTCGTACCGTATTCGGTCGCCCAGCCCCAGCCGATGGTGAAAAGGTGGTAGCGCAACATGTCCATCACGCCGACCGCAGGCAGGCAAACGGCGAACAGGTCGGGGCGCTGCACTTCGCAGGCACCCACCAGCAATCCGCCGTTCGAGCCGCCGGCGATGGCCAGCTTTTCGCGCGAGGTATACTTCTCGGTGATGAGGAATTCGGCCGCCGCGATGAAATCGTCGAAGACCTGCTGCTTGCGGTCGAGCATACCAGCCTTGTGCCACCGCTCGCCGTATTCCGAACCGCCGCGCAGGTTGACGTTCACCACCACGCCGCCCTGCTCCATGAAGAGGATGTGCTCGGGCTTGAACGCAGGGGTGATATTGATCTGGAAACCGCCGTAGCCGTAGAGGTAGCAGGGATTGCTGCCGTCGAGCCGCAGACCCCTGCGATGCGAGACGAACATCGGCACGTGCTCGCCGTCGGAGGATTCGAAGAAGAGCTGTTCGGTAGTGTACTGCGCCGCATCGTAGGCCACCTGCGGCGTATGGTAGCAGGTGGTGCGGCCCGTGGGGATGTCATAGCGGTAGACGGTCGGAGGCGCGGTGAAGGTGTTGAGCGAGAAGAAAATCTCCTGCTCCCTGTCCTTGCAGCCGAAACTCGGCACCGAACCGATGGCCGGCAGCGGCACGTCGGCCTGCCGGTTGCCCTCGTAATCGTATTTGTAGATCTTGTTCTGCGCGTTCCGGAGGTATTTCACCCACAGGTATCCCCCGCCCGGAGCGACCGCTTCGAGCAGATCGTCGGGGTGCTCCGCGATGACGGTCTCCAACCCCCGGGGTTCGAGCAGATCGATGCGCGCCAGCCGATAGTTGGCCGCACTGTCGTTGGTCACGACATAGAGTTTGTCGTCGCGGCACTCGACGGGCGCATAGTCGTTGGCGAAGCCGGCCAGCAACGTACGGAACGGCTCCTCCTTGTCCGCCGGGCGGAAGAGAACTTCACTGCCCGACGTACCTTCCGACGCGAGGACGAAAAGCCAGCGGCCGTCGTCGCTCTCCCAGCCGCTGAAATAGCGCAGCGGATGCTCCGGATCGCCGTATATGAGAATGTCGTCGGCCTGCGCCGTACCCAGACGGTGGTAATAGACCTTCTGGCATTCGTTCTTCGACGAATAGACGTTCGCCTTCGGCGCGTCGTAGGCGCTGTAATAGAACCCTTCGGAGTCGGGGGCCCATGTCGCGCCGGAGAACTTCACCCATTCGATCACATCCTGCGTCAACTGACCCGTCGCGGTATCCACGACATGTATCCGCACCCAATCCGAACCGGCTTCGGCGGCGGCATACGCGCACCAACGGCCGTCGTCGGAGAACGAGACGTCGACGAGCGCCGTCGTACCGTCGGCCGAAAGGGTATTCGGATCGAGGAACAGTTCGCCCTGAGCCGTGAGCGAGCGCTTGCGCCACAGCGCCGACTGGTTTTGAAGGCCGTCGTTGAGGAAATAGTAGTAATAGTCGCCGTGCCGCTCGGGCGCGCCCTCCTTCGGATAGTCGTAGAGCGCCGTCAACCGGTCGTAAATGGCCTGACGGGCAGGGAGTCGGTCGAGGTAGTCGCGCGTGACGGCGTTTTCGGCTTCGACCCATGCGGCCGTCTCGGCCGAATTGTCGTCTTCCAGCCAGCGGTAGGGATCGGCGACACGCGTACCGTGGTAGTCGTCGACGACGGTCGTGTCGCGCCGCGTGTCGGGATAGGGTAAATGGCTTATTTTCATCTTTCTGTTACAACCGGGCATCAACGCGACCACTGCGAGGGTCGCCGCCGTCCATACGAATCGTCTCATCGGTCTGCTTTTGTATTGTTGCCGCCGGACGGAGAGGGTGTCTCGCCGCTACCGCAATCGTGCGGGCTACGGACGAACGTCTCGCTTCGACCGGCGTTTATGCGGACAAAGATACGAATAAGCGAGGGCAATGTCAAATTTTATTCGAACATTGCCGAGCGGGAGTATCTAAGGCGCAGCCAAAGATACGAATAAGCGGGGGCAATGTCAAATTTATTTGAACATTTGAACATTGCCGAACGCGGGTATCTTCGGCATCGGCCGAAGATACGAAAAGTCGAGCGCAGAAGCAACCGTTCGTCCTATTCTGCCGTAACAAAGCATTCAAGGCGGAGCCAAAGAGTAGGAAAAGAGAGAAGATTTGCGTAACTTTGGCTGTCATAAAAACGGTAAAGATTATGTACGACGAACTCCGAACAACCGTCGAACGGGCGTGGGACGACCGCAGCCTGTTGCAGGACGATACGACCAAAGCCGCCATCCGCGAGGTGGTGGAACTCATCGACAAGGGGCTTCTGCGCACGGCCGAACCCGTCGACCTCGCGCGCAGCCAGTGGCAGGTCAACGAGTGGGTCAAGAAGGCCGTGATCCTCTATTTCCCGATCCAGAAGATGCGCATTCTGCGCGCCGGCGAACTGGAATGGTACGACAAGATGGACATCAAACGCGACTACGACCGGCTGGGCGTGCGCGCCGTGCCCCATGCAGTAGCCCGTTACGGCGCCTATATCGCCCCGGGAGCCATTCTCATGCCCTCGTACGTCAACATCGGCGCCTACGTGGGCGAAGGGACGATGGTCGACACGTGGGCCACCGTCGGGTCGTGCGCCCAGATCGGGAGCCACGTCCACCTCTCGGGCGGCGTGGGGATCGGCGGCGTGCTCGAACCCGTGCAGGCAGCGCCCGTCATCATCGAGGACAACTGTTTCGTCGGTTCGCGCGCGATCGTGGTCGAGGGGGCGCACGTCTGCCGCGAGGCGGTGCTCGGCTCGAACACGGTCATCACCGGTTCGACGCACATCATCGACGTCACGGGGGCCGAACCGGTCGAATACCGGGGCTACGTTCCGCCGCGTTCGGTCGTAATTCCGGGAAGCTACGCCAAGAAGTTTCCGGCCGGAGAGTACAGCGTGGCCTGCGCGCTCATCATCGGGCGGCGCAAGGAGTCGACCGACAAGAAGACCTCGCTCAACGACGCGCTGCGCGATTTCGGCGTTGCGGTGTAAAGGGAGGCATGCATCTCTTCGGCCTGGCCGAAGAACGAACGGATAAATTCTCAATTTCGCCATGATCTATCATATTGCGGAGACGACTTCGACCAACGACCTCGCGCGTGAGGAGCGTTACGGCCACGGCGACGTGATCTGCGCCGAACGGCAGACGGCGGGACGCGGGCAGCGGGGACATACATGGACGAGTCCCGAAGGGGTGAACCTTCTCTTTTCGGTCGTGCTCTGTCCGACGTTCCTTCCCGCAGGCGAGCAGTTCCTGCTCTCGCAGGCCGTGGCGCTCGCGCTGGTCGACACCCTCGGCACCTGCGGAATCGATGCCCGCATCAAATGGACGAACGACATCTACGCCGGCGATCGCAAACTGGTGGGCATCCTCATTGAGCATCACCTCGCAGGCGGGCGGCTCGCCCGCACGGTGGCCGGCATCGGCATCAACGTCAACCAGACGGAGTTCGATCCCGCGCTGCCCAATCCCACCTCGATGGCGCTCGAAGCGGGACGCACGTTCGACCGAGAAGAGGTGCTCGACCGGTTCCACGCCGCACTCATGCGACGGTATGCCGCGCTCGAAGCGGACGACAGGGCGCCGCTTGCGGAGGAGTATCGCCGCCGCATGTACCGGATCGACGCTCCGCAGGCCTTCCGGCTGCCCGACGGAACCCGTTTCACGGGCGTGATCCGCGGTGTCCGCGCAGGGGGCGCGTTGCAGGTCGAACACCCCGACGGCACGTTGCACGACTATCTTTTCAGGGAGATCGAGTTCGAGGTGAAAAAATCGCCGGAGGAGTTGGGAATGAAAAAATAAGACGTATCTTTGTGTCGCCGGCGCTTCAAGCCGCAGGAATTCGGGACGCGGATCATCCTGCCGGACAGAAGGCCGGAACGGCGCGACCGGTGCAACCGGCGGAACGGCCTTCGGGATCGCACCGCTGCGACGGAAACGGATAGTTCCATGCAAAAAAGATAAAATATGAATGTTCCTTCCAATTTGAAGTACTCCAACGACCACGAGTGGTGCCGTATGGAGGGAGACACGGCCTACGTCGGCATTACGGATTTCGCGCAGAGCCAGTTGGGCGACATCGTCTTCGTCGATGTGCCCACCGAGGGCGAGATCGTCGCGGCAGGCGAGGTTTTCGGTACGATCGAGGCGGTGAAGACCGTATCGGACGCATTCCTCCCCGTATCGGGCGAGATCGTCGAATTCAATGCAGCCGTCGACGCCGACCCTTCGATCGTCAACAAGGATCCCTACGGCGAGGGCTGGCTCGTAAAGGTGCGGGTGAGCGATCCCGCTGAGTACGATACGCTGCTCACGGCCGAGCAATATACCGAGTTGATCGGATAATCCGATCGCTGCCGGATAATGGAACCGCCGCCCCTCTCGGGGCGGCGGTTCCGATTTACGATACGAACGAGTTCTTACATCGGCCCGCCATCCCGAGGAGGAAATCCGAGAGGATTCCGACGCGAGGGCCGATTGCAGACCGTCGGGAATATGTAGTTGTATTATCGTCTGTCGGCCTGCGGCCGGCGGAGAATGCTTCGACCGTCTGTGGCGGAACGATGCAGCCCTCCGCATGGGGTGGCTGCGGGCTGCCGCTCTCCGGCCGCAGTCGAAGAGCGAATCTTTTACAATCGTTAGTTTTAGCAGAATCGGAGTGTGAAAGCGTCGGAAACATCCTGAATGTATATCCGGAAGCATCCCGCACCTCCGATTGGGCGTCTCCTGCGAGGAGCAGTTTTTACCACCTTTTGTCACCGAAAGGTGGCGCCAAAAGTGTCCGCAGGGCACCTCCGTCGGGATCGGACGGAGGTTCTCACTGAGCGGGCACAAAAGACTGCGCTGTTTTGCACGCCCGCTCCGGGCGCTCGAACCTCCGTCCGATCTGATTCCTCCTCCGGTGCAATGCGGAATTTGCGGTGCGCTGCGCGCAACGATGATTATTTGCTGGTCTCCTGTTTTAACAGGTCTCCGGCCTGCCGGATCGCACTGCGAAAGTAGCGGATGAAGTGACGGCACCGGGTGAACGCCAAGAGTGGGTGTGCAAAACGACGTTCAGCAGGCGAACGCAGAGGCCGCTTGCGGACTTTGCCGAGCCGCCGCAGTCGAAGCGGCGCAAAGGATTACGCCGCAAAAGCGAAGTCTTTTGTGCCCGCTCAGTGAGCGCAGGTGTCGTCGCCCGTTACTTTCGCCGTGCTTGATCTTTTGGTGCTTTTGGATCAAGACAAAAGCACAAGAAGAAAGAAAATGCACGACAGAAGAAATCGATTCTCCGGAAAGAATTCCGACGCCAAGATCGGCTGCGTCGTATCTGCGGGCCGAAGGCCGTGGGACACGCCCACGGTGGCGGGCCTCCGCAGGCGGAGACTTCAACCCGCACGGCGCAAAGGCCCGCAATATTTCAAGCCGGATTGTGGGGTTTCGCAAGGCCGAAACCTGGCCTGCACGGCACGTTGCTCCGTGAATTCCCGAAAAGTTCGTTCAAGCAGGAGATTTCCGCCCGTCCCGCTCCGTTCCGACCGGCACGACGATCTCCCTCCCGACATCCCGAAGGGCAACAGACATACCGAAAGGAGCACACGGCCCCCCGACAAACAACGGGAACCGTTTCCTATGAAACGATTCCCGTTTTCTTTTCCGCGGCGTATCCCGCCCGATCCGGCTTAGAGTGCGTTGACATGCAGTTGGAGCGCGCCTTTCAAGTTACCGGCCTTGTTCTTGTGGATGATGTTGTGCTTGGCCAACTTGTCCAGCATCGACGTTACCTTGGGCAGCAACGCTTCGGCAGCGCTCTTCTCGCTGGTGTTGCGCAGCGCCTTCACCGCATTGCGCGCCGTCTTGTGATAGAGACGGTTGTGCGCACGTTTGGTAACGGTCTGGCGAATCCGCTTCTTGGATGACTTATGGTTTGCCATAATTTCGTTTTTTTATTTTATTTCACTTTTCGTCAATAAGCAAAACGGCCGTAGCCGCCCTCGGATAGGTCGCTAAAACCCGCTCCTGCAACGTATCACCCGTGAAAGCCGCCACTCCGCCGATCCGTATCGGGCGAAACTTCTGTTCCGTCCCTCCCGCTTCCGGCGCCGGCAGCCCCGCGGCCTCTCGTTTGTAGCCCATAGCAGAATCGAACTGCTCTTTCAAGAATGAAAATCTTGCGTCCTAACCGATAGACGAATGGGCCTACTCACTGCTATTTCCGCCTCGCAGCGTACTTTAGCGGTGCAAAGATAAGCAAAAAAGCGATCGAAACAAAAAATGGAATAAAAAAATTGCGAAATAAACGCATTTTAAACTGCAATCTCCCGATAATCAACGCACTGCAAGAACAAACGCAATCTATTCCGCAGTCACCTCCGCACCGTTACCGTGCGCGTCGAGGCATCGAAGGCCACCGTCCCGTTGTCGAAAAGCCGTTCGATATGGCCGCTGCGAATCATTTCGTCGGTAGGCAGGAGGTGCAGCCGCGGCGGATCGATCAGCGCGACGGCGTCGCACAGCGTCAGCGCGATGTCCAGTTCGTGCGTCGAAAAGAAGATGCACTTCCCCTCGTCGTGCGCCAGCCGGCGCAGCAGCGTACACAACTCGTAGCGATTGGGCATGTCGAGAAAAGCCGTCGGCTCGTCGAGCAAGATCACCGGCGTGTCCTGCGCAAGCGCACGCGCGATCATCACGCGCTGCGCCTCGCCGTCCGACAGGCGATCCATCGGCTTGTCGGCGAAACCGCCCATCCCCACCAGATTCAAGGCACGGTCGACGACCGCACGGTCTTCGGACCGCAGACGCCCCAGCCAGTCGGTATAGGGAGCCCGCCCCAACCCTACCACGTCGCGGCTGGCGAGGTTGGCGATGCGCACCTTCTCGGTGGTGACGAAACTCACGACCTGCGCGAGCTCGTGCACCGGCGTCGCACTCAGCAGGCGCCCGCAGAGCCGTATCCCGCCCGACAGCGGCGCCTCGAGCCCCGCGACCGCACGCAGCAGCGTACTTTTTCCCGTGCCGTTGCGTCCCAGCAACGCGACGAGCCGTCCGCCGCCGATAGCCGCCGAAACATCTTCGAGCAGCACCCGGTGCCCGTAGCCGATAGTGATATGCTGCAATTCGACGTGTGTCATACGATATTCTTATTACGCACCACCACCCACACCACGATCGGAATGCCCATGAGCGCCGTCAGCGTATTGACCGGCAGCGCCAGCTGTTTCGAACAGAGATCGCAGACGAGCAGCATCGCCGCACCGAGCAGCATCGAGGCGGGCATGAGCACGCGGTGATCGGCGCTGGCGAAGAGCATCCGCGCCAGGTGCGGCACGGCCAGCCCCACGAAACCGATCGGGCCGCAGAAGGCGGTCACGGTACCCGACAGCAACGTCGTGGCCAGAAAGATCAACGTGCGTGTACGGCCGACATTCAGCCCCATCGTGCGGGCGTAGCGCTCGCCCAGCAGCAGCAGATTCAACGGTTTGAGAACGGCGAACGTCAATCCCGTACCGACCGCCACGGCCGGCACGAGCAGCGTCAGCTGCGGGATCGTCACATCGCCGAGCGATCCCATCGTCCAGACGACGAACGATTTGAGAGCCGCCTCGTTGCTCATGTATTGGAGAATCTCGACGAGCGCCCCGACGGCCGATCCGAACATCATTCCCAGAATCAGAATTACCATGATGTCCTTGATACGGCGGCTGACGGCCATGATCAACAACAGGATGAGCGCCGACCCGATCCATGCGGCGCCCGCCGTACCGACGCTGGCCAGCAACGAATGCCCTGCGATGCCCAGCAGCGGCGCCCCCAACAGAAACAACGCCACGCCGAGACTCGCGCCCGAGCTGATACCCAGCACGAAAGGGCCCGCCAGCGGATTGCGGAACAACGTCTGCATCAACAGGCCGCTGGCCGCAAGCGAAAACCCCGCCAGCACGGCGACGACGGCCTTTATCAACCGGATTTTCAGAATGATGTCGCGCGCCATGGGATCGCACGGCCCGCCCGTCAGCAAGGCCCACACCTCGCGGCCGCCCACGCCGACCGATCCCGATGCGAGATCGAAGGCGAAGAGCACGACGACGACGATCGCAAGGAGGCCGAAAAGAATTCCTCGGCGGATTTCGAGGGCGAATTTCACTTTTTACGAAAATTATTCGGACAAAAGTAGTAAATATTTCAGAAAATAATTATCTTTGCACCGCAAAACCGACCGAGGGTTTGCACCATACGCCATCGGGGTGTAGCTCAGCCCGGTTAGAGTACACGTCTGGGGGGCGTGTTGTCGCAAGTTCGAATCTTGTCACCCCGACTAACCGAGAATCCTTGATATTCAACCGAATATCGAGGATTTTTCTTTTATGCCGTATGGCCGGAAAATGGCGGTGGTACACAAGTGGTACATAAATGGTCGCTATCCGGAAATTTCGATATTAGCCGTTAAGTATTTAGTTGTCGGTTAGTTGCCGCATTCGGGCCTATACAGTCGCTCCGGACAGACGGATAATGAATTTTATCGGGTCCGCGGTTATATGAGTTGTAATCGCGTCGCAGTATCTTATGCAAGGGGGGGGGCGAAGCGACCTGCCGGATGGATTGCGGCAGGCCGGGACAACTAACGACGGTCGGGATGAAGATTCGAAAACGATGCGGATAACGACTCACTGCCATGGGCTTTATCCGCGGCTGCAAGTACATGCGAGACCACCAAAAACTACAATATTGAACACTTCGCCCTCCCCTTGTGGTTCCACAATTGGCGGAGATTCTTCAAATATAACGATAAGACCCATTTTAAAATAGGTATTCAGCCTCGGCATCGCCGGCTGCACCGGAGGTTCGCCGCTATCCGACGTAGCCTGCACTCGCAAAAAAAATGCGCGGCACCGACCGCAGACGGCGGAACGAGCGGAACATGCAAAACAAAACGAACAGGAGTATTCGGACGGACAAATACCGATATCGCCATTTCGAGCGGACACCTCGGACAACAACCCCTTCTCCTTGGAGGGGGGGGGTAGTGCCGTTCGCAAAACGGGACGATTGCAATACGGAAGCCAATGACTCCGCAATATCATTCGCACGAATGTCGGAGATTTATCTTCGGCAGAAAAAGGTATCGCAACTTACACGAGTCACCGAAGAGAACGACGACGCCGGCGTCGCGGGACGAGTCAGAAATCGAGTCGGAAATCAAAGGGTTTCGCCTCTCGGTCGGACACCGGCATACGGCGATACGCTCAACAGCACCCCGAGACCTTCATGCCGCCGGCCCCCCGGAACCCTCCGTACGGAGCAATTCCAGCTCCGGCAGCAATCCCCGCACGCCCCCCCCCGAAACAATATCCCGCGATTTCATGCGCAGAAAAACTCCGGCCGGATGAAACGAAAATACCAAAAACGACAACCAACCGCATGAAAATTTATTCGTTCCGTATTTTGCAAATTGAAATTTTTTATTTAGTTTTGTCTAAATGCTTCCCCTTAATGGAGAAGCGACCCGACCACTACCGACCAAAACCGAACCGGATGGGAACCTCGACCATCGTCTATACGATCTTCGCTCGCAGGATGCGGCACGCTTCTACGCGCCGTAGCGAGGGAATAATTCCCCCCCCCATCGGTATTTAGATCGTTGCCCACTAACACACGTACGATTACACGTGCGCGCATTGTTTTCTGCAATGTGCGCTCCTCTTTTTGCATTCCGTTTCCGGCCGCATCCTGTCTCCGCAGAATTCCTAAATCCCATATACTATGCTTCAAAATCTACTAAGAACCTTAAACTCTTTCAGCAAAACGACAGCATTGCTGATCTGCTGTTGCTGTCTGGGGTGCGGCAACGGTGAAAAAGAAATCGACGACCCCGACCGTCCCGACCGACCGGACGGCGACGAATACGAGGACATCGAGGTGGTGGACGGCAAAGTGCGTTTCTACCTGTCCGAGTCGGAAAACGGCATCCGCCGGCCGATGGGCGTCGGCGAGCGGGTATGGAATGAGTCGAAGGTAACGGTCAACGGCAAGCCCTATGCGATTGCGACCGATGAGAACGACCGCCGCTATATCGACGTCGCGGCATCGAACGCCGGCACCTACAACGCCACACTGACCACTACGGAGTCCGGCAGTTGGTATGACACCTCGGTCTACACCGATGTGAAACTCCCCTACTCGCAGTTCTGGACGACGACCGCCCAAGCGCTGCAATCGTACCCGATGTACGGTTCGTACACCAAAGAAAACGGCAACAAGCTGATTTTCGACGACGCTTTCGCCGTGCTGGACGTGGCGCTGACGGGATCGGCCGAAATCGCTTCGGTGAAGGTCGCGTCGCCCGACGAAGAAATCGTGGCCGGATTCGCCAACTATCTCCCCTCCCGCGGGGGCTTCTCGATGACCGAAGGCGTCGACTTCGCCGTGCTCAACTGCACCGACGACGGCCGCTGCGTGGCGCTGGACAAGGGAACGACGAAACATTTCCACATCATGCTGGCGCCGGGCGACTATCCGACGGGGTTGGAGATTACCGTCGGCGACGCGGAGCACCGCGCCATGAAACATACGCTGGCGTCCCTGCAACTCGCCGCAGGCGAAGTATACACCGTCGATCTGGCCTATACGCCCGACGCCGACCTCGTCTTCTACGAAGGTTTCGACAACTTCGTCTGGGGCGGCGACATCATGGGCGGACAGGAGGCGTCGGGCTACGCCCCGACGGCCGAAACCGTTACGACGGACTCGGGAACGGACCGCGACGGTTATGCGGACGCCTTCGAACGGGTCGCCTACAACAACCCCGGGTCGGCCTTCATCCAGTCGAATACGTGGGATGAAGTCAACGGCAAGACGGTCGGCACGTCGCATCAAATGTCCGACTCCTACGTGGCCAGCCGCAACATCGCCGACTACACCTTCATGTTCCGCTGTCAGGAGTATCAGGGTTATCTCGCCTGCGGCACGGGGAACACGGGCCGCGGCATCTTCCAGACCGCCGCGCTTCAAGTCATAGAGGGCATCGGCTCCGTGCGCGTCGCATTCGACTTCTGCTACCAGTACGGTTCGACGGACGTCCTGCTGTTCCAAGTCCTCAACGGAGGAATGATCGCCTCGGCGACCGTCGACGGGCACTCCGTCACGCTGACCGACGAGAATTCGGGCTACTCGGGTGCAACGGGAAAATACATCGTCGAGAAAAACTACGTGACGCTCCCGTCGAGCGAGTCGGCCGTCAAGGAGTGGCACCGCGTGGAGGTCGTCGTGGAGAACGCGACCGACGGCACGATGCTCTACTGGGCGGGCAACGACACAAGCAGCGGCGTCCATGGCTTCTATCTCGACAACATCGAGGTGCGTTCGCTCGGCGAAGCGGAGCGGGGCGAGAACATTCTGCGCGTGCTCTACTGGAATATTCAAAACGGCATGTGGTCGGATCAGGCCAACGATTACGACAACTTCACGGCTTGGGTGAAGAAGTACGACCCCGACGTGTGCGTATGGTGCGAATCGGCGACCATCTACAAGGACAATACCAATGCAGGAGCGCCCGCATCCGATAAGTTCCTGCCCGACGGCTGGCCGGCACTGGCAGCGCGCTACGGCCACTCGTATACGGCCGTCGGCGGCTGGCGCGACAATTATCCGCAGACCATCACCTCGAAATATCCGATCGAGACGCTGCTCAAAATCACGGATACGGAGCAGGCGGGAAAACCCGTTTCGCACGGCGCCGCCATCCAGCAGGTCACCGTGAAGGGCCATAAAATCAATGTCGTGACGCTCCACACGTGGCCGCAGGCCTACGCCTTCGGCGTTACCGGCTCGGCAAATCAGGCGGCGAGCGCCGCCAACAACGAAGGCGACAAGTACCGTGCGTTCGAAATCGGGTACATCTGCGACAAGACGGTCAACGATCCGGCCTACGCCGCACAGGAGGATTGGCTGATGATGGGCGACTTCAACGCCCGTTCCCGCGTCGACAACTGGTTCTACAACTATCCCGAGAACGACACCCGTCTGCTGGTTCACGATCACATCCGCAACAATACCGATTTGGTGGATATCATCGCCGAGCGCAACCCGGGACGCTTCATCTCGTCGACCTACGGCAATGCCCGCATCGACTTCATGTACGCCTCGCCCTCGATGTACGGACGTGTCGCGAACGCGCTGATCGTCATCGACAAGTGGACGACGGCAACCAAGAGTCCCTACGTGTCCAACTTCTACGACCCCTCGGACCATCGTCCGATTTTGGTGGATTTCGAGTTGAAATGACCGTTGGGAACGAATCTCCGACATGAAACCAATACTACTACTGTTAACCTTATCGACTTATGAGAAAAACATTTCTGACGGAAAGTCTCGCCCGCTTGCTGCGGGGAGCGATCGGAATCGCGTGCCTGGCGGCGGCCTGCGTGTCGTGCGAAACGCACTCGAACTCCGACCGCAGCGAGTCGATCGCGGTCTACGCGGACCCGATCGAAAAGAAGCCGGTCGACGCCGTATACGTCGGCGTGCAGGGCGGGCAGGCGAAAATCTATGCGGAGGCGAACGTCGACTTCGTCGCCTCGTGGGAGGACGACGCCGACATGCCCTGGGCGGCAGTCCTGGACGACACTGCGGTCGACCCGCTGACGGGGTGCCGCATAGTGACCCTCGACGTCCAGCGGCGTGTCGAAACGGGCTGTTACTACACGCGGCGCACGGGTATGCTGATTCTGGCGGCGACCGACGGGACGCTGAACTACAACCGCATAGTGCCCGTACACCAAGGTTCGACAGCTCGCGTGAGCAACGATTTCTCCTCCATGAAGTACGGCAAAACCGATCCCCGCTTCACGGACGACGAGATGCCCATCGACGACTGGACGACCGCCCAGAAGGATTACGGCTTCTCCTCCACGACAATCGACGGCGAGGAGCACGCCCACTGCTACGGCAAGAACGGCTATCTGAAATTGGGCGACGACGAAGGACACGGCGCCGACCTGATTTCGCCCTACACCAACACGCTGCGCAGCGACTCGATGCTCATGGTCTCGTTCCGCGCTGTGGCGTATACCGACTTCTACACCGGAGCCAAGGACGACAACAAAATCAAGGTCGAGGTACTCGACGGGGGCGTAATCGCCGATTTCGCCGACACGGGCAAGACCTCGATCGAGCTCGAAGCCGCCTACTACGACCCCCGGAGCGACGAGTTCCCCGAGAACATGTGGGAGGGAAGCGACCTGCTGGTCTTCGTGGTCGGAACGCAGCTCAATCCGATTACGGTCAACACGCGCATCCGCATCAGCTGCGGCTCGTTCACACAGACGTCGCCGGTCAACAACCGCATCTTCCTCGACAATTTCTACATCCGCCGCCTCGAAGCGGACGAAGAGAATTACTTTACCGAAAACAACGGCAGCGGCAAGGACATAATCCTCGGAGCGCCTCTCGAGGAGGGTCAGGAGTAAGCAGGCCGGAACAAGTCGTATCACCTAAAACAACCTGAAATGAACAAATTTCTTCACACAATGAGCGTTTTCGCCCGTGCGATGTCGCTGGGGGCGATTCTGATAATGCTCGCAGCATACACGGCACCGGCGAAGGCTCAGGAACAGCCGCAGGCGGTTCACGGCATCATCTTCGACTCCGAAGGCAATCCGCTGGTCGGAGCCACAGTGGTCGTCGCTGGCGGAGTGCAGGGCACGACGACCGACACCAAAGGTAAATTCACACTCAAAGTCAAACCCTCCGATTCGCTGACATTCTCCTACCTCGGCTACACGTCACAGACGACGAAGGTGGGCAGCCGCACGAAATTCAACATCCGGCTGGAAAAGGACGCCTCCACCGACATCGAAGAAGTGGTGGTCATCGGCTACGGCCAAGTGGCCAAGAAAGACCTGACCGGTTCGGTCTCTACGGTCAAGATGAACGACATCAAGGACCTGCCCACGCTCTCGGTCGACAACGCATTGCAGGGACGTATCGCCGGCGCCGACTTCATGTCGACCACCGGCGAACCGGGCGCCACCACGACCATCCGTATCCGCGGCACGCGTTCGATCAACGCCTCGAACGAACCGCTGATCGTCGTCGACGGCGTGATGGACGCCATCCACGACCTGAACGACATCAACTCCGACGACATCGCTTCCATCTCCGTGCTGAAAGACGCCTCGTCGACGGCCATCTACGGTTCACGCGGCGCCAACGGCGTCATCCTCATCACCACCAAACGGGGACTCGGCACGACGGGCAAGCCGAACATCACGTTCAAGACCGACATCGGCTTCTCGCAGCTGCCCCGCCACCTCGACATCATGAACGCGGCGGAATTCGCACAATACCGCAACGACTACGCCTCGTTCGGCTCCGACGCCAACCATCCCGACATCGGCGCCGATACGCCGCTCTCCGGCTCGGTGTACCCCGACCCGCTCTCGCTGGGCGAGGGAACCGACTGGATCAAGGAGATCACCCGCACGGCCATCTACTCGAATTACGCGCTCTCGCTCTCGGGCACCAACGAGAAAGCCTCGTACTACTCTTCGTTCTCCTACAACGATACGCAGGGCATCATCGACGACAGCGGCCAGAAGCGCTTCACGGGGCGTATCAACCTCGAACGCCAGCTGTTCAAATGGCTGAAAGTCGGTTACACGGGGTCTTATACATGGAGGCACAACGACCAGAACAAGGCCACGATAGGCGGCACCAACTGGTGGAGCGGCGCCCAATACCTGTCACCGCTGCTCAAACCGACGGACACATACAACCCGCTGTACTACAACGGACAGAAAATCAATACGCCGCGTGCGTTGATCGACCAGAACACCCATTACCTCGAACGTCATTCGAGCAACCACAACTTCTCGCTCAAACTGGAACCGATCAAGAACTTCACGATCAACAGCACCTTCTCCTACTACCTCTACCAGCGTCACACGTACCGTTACTATCCGGGCACGCTGCCCATGAAGAGCGAAAACGAAGGCGGCGAGGCATACCGCGCCGACTGGGACGAGAATTCGTTCTCGTGGGAGACGACGGCCGGCTACAAGTTCGAGAAGAACGGCCATGCGCTGGACGTCCTCGGCGGCTTCTCGGCCTACCGGTTCGTGTCGCACGACTTCAATCTCTCGGGCAAAGGCTACATGGACGACGCCATCATGTGGAACAACATGAACGCCGTCCTGGACAAGGAGACCTACTCGGCAGGCACGGCCTACTCGAAAAAGACCAAGATGTCGGTCTACGCCCGTCTGAACTACAACTGGAAATCGCGTTACTACCTCACGGTGACCGGCCGTTACGACGGCGCCTCGAACTTCGCGGCCAACAACAAGTGGGCATTCTTCCCGTCGGCGGCCGTCAAGTGGAATCTGGCCAACGAGAACTTTCTGAAAGACTGCGACTGGATAGACGACCTGTCGATTCGCGTGAGCGCCGGTCTGACCGGCAACGACGCGATCAGCACCTACCGTTCGCTGGCCGTGCTCTCGTCCACCACAGGCGGCTATCTGTTCGACGGCTCGCAGCCTGTCGCCTTCTACCGCAGCCGTCTGGATTCGCCCGACCTGACATGGGAGAAGACGGCCGCCTACAACGTGGCCATCGACTGGTCGATGTTCAAAGGACGCCTGAACATCACGGCCGAAGCCTACAAATCCAAGACAACCGATCTGCTCATGTCGCTGGCCGTAGCCGCCCAGACGGGTTACACCTCGCGCTGGACCAATATCGGCTCGACGTCGAACAAGGGCATCGAGCTTTCGATCGAGAGCCAGAACATCGTGCGGCCGAACTTCCACTGGACGACGACGCTCACGATGTCGCATAACGACCAGATGGTCGACGATATCGGCTCGGAAGACTTCATTTCGGCTTACGACTCGCCGGGCAACAACAGCTACATGATGTACGGATACGTCAAGGGATACCCGCTCAACTCGCTGTGGGGCTTCAAGTACGGCGGCACGTGGAAAAACGCCGACGAACGCAAGGAGAACGAAATTACGAAGACTTACGTGAGCGTCTCCAACACCGACGGCGGCGCACGCTACTACGACGTCAACCACGACGGCGTGATGTCGCGCGAAGACCTGATTTATCAGGGCAACGCCGACCCCTATCTGTACGGCGGTCTGCAAAACACGTTCTACATTCACGGCTTCAAACTGGGTGTCTATTTCGCCTACTCGCTCGGCGGCAAGATCTACAACTATTCGGAGATCTACATGGCCGGTTCCCAGTTCGCGAACCAGTACCGCTACATGCTCGACGCCTGGCATCCCGTGCGCAACCCCAACTCCGACATCCCGCGCGCCGGAGCCAAGAGCGACGCCGCGCTACCGAGCGACTTCATGATTCACGACGCTTCGTATCTGCGACTGAAAAACGTCACGCTCGCCTACACGTTCGATTTGCGGAAGAAATGCTCGTGGCTGCGCGACCTCACGCTGAGCGTATCGGGCGAAAACCTCTATCTGTGGAAGAAATACAACGGATTCGACCCCGACGTATCGAGCGAAGGCACCTCGTCGACGCTGCGCCGCATGGACTTGGGCGCCTACCCCAAACCCCGAACCATCATATTCAGCCTCCAGTTGAGATACTAAACCAATAAGATCATAAGAACTATGAAAATCAAAAACATATTGTATGCGACGCTCTTCTCGGCTTCCCTCTTGTTCCAGTCGTGTTCGCTCGACGAGGACACGTCGGGAATTTCGAGTCCCGACAATTTCTTCCGCAAATACTCGGAGTGCCAGTCGGTCGTGAACAGCTGCTACATCCCCATCAAATCGATTTACACCTACACCTACATGCTCGCCACCGAATGCGTCACCGACATCGCATACTGCCCGTCGGGTACGCGCGACGCCAGTCTGGACATCTCGCCCGCCGTGCCGCGTTTCGGCTCGACCGTCTGGACGCAGGGCTACCTCGGCGTACAGCGCTGCAATTTCGCCGTCAACGGCATCGAACGCGCCTATCAGAACGAAGTACTCTCCGAAGAGCAATACCTGCAACTGCTCTGCGAGGCCAAGACTCTGCGCGCGTTCTACTACTGGACGCTGACCTGCTTCTTCGGCAACGTTCCCTTCTACTTCGACGACGTCACCGACAACGAGGTGCTCAACCGCATTCAGGTGCTGCCGCGCATGGATGCCGACGAAACGCGCGCGACAGTAATCAAAGACTTGCAGTCGATCGCGCCGCTCGTCGACCAGACTCGCACCTACGACAACGAGGCCAACCGGCTGGGAGCCTCCTGCGCCTACATGCTCATCGCCAAAATGGCCATGTGGAACAAGGAGTGGGACACGGCCCTCGAAGCGCTGCAACAGATCGAGACCATCTACGGCCCCCTGTCGCAGTACGACTACGCCCAGAACATCCTCTTCCGCAACAAGAACACTCCCGAATCCATCATGGAGATTCAGCACACCTACACGCAGGGCGGTCTCACCTATACCTCCAACGTGGCCTGCATCTGCCAGCCCTATCCGCGTTCGGCCAACTCGTCCATCTACGACGGCGTCGACATTCCCGAACTCGGCGATCAGGCGACCGTATGGACAGCCATGCGGCCGAACGTCTACTTCTGTCAGGGACTCCAATCCAAGATGGGCAAGGATATCCGCGCCAAATACAACATGGCGTGGGGCTATGAAGACAAGACCTTCAACAGCACCAACACCCGTCCCTGGTGCGGTCCGAAATTCTGGTGCCCGAACATGCAGGCATCGGCCGACGGCAACAATTACAAGGTATTCCGCTACGCCGACGCGCTGCTGATGATGGCCGAGTGCTACTTCTACAAAGAAAACTACGAGAAGTCGATCGAGTACCTCGACATGACCCGCACGCGCGCCGGACTGGGCAACTACATCTACCGTACGCCCGCACGCCTGGAAGAGGAGATTCGCAACGAACGGGCGCGGGAGCTCTTCGGCGAATTCCAGCGCAAGTACGATCTGGTGCGCTGGGGCATCTGGTACGATGCGGTGACGAGCAACAGCGACTATGGCCCTCTGCAACTCAATACGACGTCCAGCCTCATCAAACCGTGCCACCGCTACTACCCCATTCCCGACACGGAGGTAACCTACTCGAAGAATAACCTCGACAACAACGAATACAAGGCCTACGGGTTGTAACGACCAGAAACTCTCAGACTATGAAAACATCACTCAATAAACACAAAAGATCGGCCGCCGGCCTGCTGATCGCCGTCGCGGCATTCGCGGCCGCCCTGACCGGCTGTCAGAAGGATTTCGAGATGGACCTGCCGCTGGCGGTGGCGGCACGGGAACTGTCGCTGAGCAAAGAGGCCGGCTCGACACACGTGCTGGTCTATTCGAACGGAGAGTGGACGGCACGCTTCACGCGCAACGTGAAGTGGGCGTCGCTCAACAAGCTCGAAGGTTACGGCAACCACGAAATCGTCTTCACCTACGCAGCCAACTACGGTATTTCGCGCAAAGTCGGGGTCGTCTTCCAGAAAGGCGAACTGGCCGATACCGTGACGTTCACCCAAGCGGGCACCGTCACCGAACCGTCGCTCGCGTTCGCCAAACCCGCCGTAGCGCTGTTGAAGGCGCCATCGCGAATCTTCGCACCCATCGACACCAACCTGCGGTACTGCATCGACGACGTGGAGGCTTCCGTCACCTACTACGATGCGGACGGAGTGCCCGGTGAACCCGTACCCGTCGTGACGCGCGCCGAAAGCGAAGAGGGCGACGACAAACCGCAGGCGCAACCCGTTACGCCCTGGATTTCCGAGGTCGCCATCACGCACGAGGGCGTGTCGTTCGCCGTCGAGGACAACGAGGCCGGCTCCACGCGCCTGGCCGACCTGACCCTCTTCATCGAAGACGCCGAGGGCACAGCCACCACCTCGGTGCTGAGCATCTCGCAGGGAATCGCCGAGCCTTCGCTCAAACTGGACAGCTCCGTCGAGACCTACGAGGGTTATGCACAACAGTGCACGATTCCGGCCACGACAAATAACCTCGTACCCTACGCCGACCAAATCGTCTACGATATCACCTACGATACCCCCGTCGAGGAGGGCAACGAGTGGCTGTCGGAACCCATGCTCACGGACGAGGGGCTGACCTTCTCGCTGACTCAGAACGACAGCTCGGAAGCCCGTTCCGCCACGCTCAACCTCAGTTACGCCGACGTATTGGGCGCCTCCGTTTCGGCAGTCTGCAAAATCACCCAGAGAGCCTATCCCACCGCCGTCGACTTCGCGACCGTACGCGGAATGACCCCGGGCGAAATCTCGCTGGCGGGCTATATCGAAGGATTCGTGGTCAGCGACCCGGCCAGCAAGAACATCGTTTCGAGCCCCCAGACCGGACAGTATGCGTTCGACCGCACCGAGAACGACCGCACGGTCTACCTCGAATCGACGGACGGCCGCTACGGTTTCTGCCTGAAATTCGCAACCGAAGACGACAACACGCTGGAACGTTTCTCGAAGGTGCGGCTCTCGCTCGACGGCGCCATCCTCGAAAAGAAGGCCGTCCCCGAATGCTACACCATCACGGGACTGACGGCGGCCAACATTCTGGATACATCGACACCCGACGAATTCAAGATTCCCGTCAAGACCAAACGTATCGCCGAACTCACCGACGACGACATCTTCACGCTGGTCTCGGTACCCGACCTGGAAATCATGTGCAAGGACGGCGCCTACACCAACTGCACCGACGGTTACTCGCTCAAAGACGACGTGAACCCAATCGGCGCCACCGCGCCGCGCTGGGACGTCGCTCCGCTGATGTGCTACGACAAGACGGGCGAAGTAATCCACATGCTGACCAATGCGGCCGTACCCTGGCGCCGTTTCAGCTCGGGACGCGATCTGGAATTCTATTCGGTCGTAGCCCAAGGTTCGGGCACGTTCCGGGGTATCGTCGTAGCCGACGACGTGGCGCCCGTCCGTTTCGGCGACCTCGGCCGCTACCAGCTGCGCGCCATGACGCAGGGAGAGATCGCCCTGACCGAAGAGCCGTTCTCGAAGACCATCGTCGAGTGGAACTGGAACGACCGCCAGAACGACCTCACACCGGAAATCGGAGAGGGCGAGATCGACAAGTACGACGCCACGCAGGCCGGGTCACCGGACTTCAACAATGTCGTCTGCTCGGGCAACGGCGGCGGAACTTCCGAACAGAAGGGACTGGTGCCCAATGGCAGCGTCGTACTCTCGCGCCAGTGGTGGGATTTCGACAAGGACGAAGGCAAATATTTCGACATCTCGTTCTCGACGCAGGGCATCACCGGATCGAACCTGATTTTCGGCATCGTTTGGGGACACGGAAACATGAACAACACCTCGTTGACCGGCCCTGCGCACTGGAATCTGCTCTACTCCGTCGACGGAGGCACGACGTTCCGGCCCGTTCCCGACTGCCCGATCATCAAGAAGCGTTCGATCGTATGGTGGAGCGGGACATCGCAGGACTCGACGCCGGGCTACACCGAGCATCTGCGCCGGCTGCCGGCCGATTGCTTCGGCAAGGAGAAGGTGGTGTTGCGCCTGCAAGTAGCCGACAAGGTGACCGACATCGCCCCGAGCAGCAGCGCTTCGACCTATCCGACGAACCTGGGCATCGAAAAAGGCACGCTCACGCCGGAGATCACGGCCGCCAACTGTCAGGTTCGAATCGGTACGCTCACGATACGTTACAACTAAACGCATTTCGGTCGGGCGGCGGACGACAGCCGGCCGCCTGACCGGATAAACAACAACGACAAAACCGAAACAACATGAACTTTCGCAAATCGATATTCAAGTTTTGGAGCATCGCCGCTGCGGTCGGAGTCGCAGCTGCCTGCACCAATGTCGACGCCGAGGACATCGACCTCGTCAAACTGGGCGCATTGGAAAAAGAGTTCATCGTCGAGGCCGATGCGAACTCGTTCGACATCGACATCTACACCAACGGCGCATACCATATCGAACGGATAAACGAATCCGACTGGCTGAGCCTCGCGTGCGGCGAGACGACGGACGGCAAGGCCACAATCACGGCCGAATGCGAATTCAACGAGGATTTCAAACGCAAGGCGGGCATCGTCCTCTGCTCCGACGTGGATTCGCGGCGCGACACGCTCTACATCAAGCAGAAGGCGCTCATCGACGCGCGCATCGCATTCGCAAATTCCTCGATCATCGTCCCCGGGGCCGGCGGCGAGAACAAGTCGGTCATCGAGACCAACGTTCCCTTCTCCGACATTACGGTGGAGACCGAATACTCCGATCCCGAGAATACGGACTGGATCCAGGAGATCGAGATCGTCGACGCCGAGAGCGAGGAGCGCGAGCTGGTCATCACGCTCGACGCCAACCCCGCCGAAGAGGTTCCGCGCTCGGCCGCCGTGTCGCTCTCATTCACCGACGGATGGGACGAGACCGTCTCCGTCGAGTTCAATCTGCTGCAACGCACGGCCAAAGAGACGCTCGGCCGCAACATCACTTTCGAGGAGTTCCGCCAAAACTACGCCCTCAACAAGAAGATCGAAGACTACGTCATCATCGAAGGCATCGTCGTGAGCAACCCCGACAACCGCAATGCGGGCGAGAACACCCAACTTACCACCTCGACAATCGACTACACCGTTTCGGAACGGACCCTCTACCTCGAATCGAAGGACGGCCGCTACGGCATCGCGATTCTCACCAACGAGGTCGAGGACAACATCTTCGACCAGTACGACCACGTGCAGCTCCTCATTCAAGGCGCCACCGGCAACCTGGTCGAGAATCCCGACCGCTACGAATTGGAGGGCGTCACCAAGTCGATGGTCATTTCGCGCACCGCCGGTTCGGCCTCCGACGTTCCCGTCAAGGAGAAACACATGAACGAGCTGACCGACGACGACATCTACACCTACGTGACACTCAAAGAGGTCGAGTTCCCCGTACGCAAAGGTTCGATCACGCCGGTCAACGAAGGGTACGCAATCGGCACGAACGCACACCGTATCAGCAAATACCCGCTGCTCGTGCGCGACATCAACGGCGACGCCATGTACATGATGACCAATACCAACTGCGCATACCGCAGCGACGGCACACGGCTGCCCTACGGTTCGGGCGACATTTCGGGCGTAATCGTCCACGAACGTTTCTCGCGTTTCGAATGGCGCAACGGAGCCGACCCTGCCGAAATGACGGATGACCCGACGCTCGGCTACATCGGCCGCTATCAAATCCGCCACCAGAACAAGGAGGACATCTGGGGTAAGATGCAGAACAGCGTGGAAGACAGCTTCTCGGCACTGCTGACCGAATATCGTTATTGGAACCCCGACACGGAGAACGAGGTGCAGAAACCCACCTACGGCACGAACGGCTGGCTGACGCACACCTATCAGGAAAAGTATTCGGGTTCGGCCTCCAAGGAGTACCTGCAAGCCACCTACAAGCAGCACATGGTGGGCGGCGGCACGTACGAATACTTAGGGCCCGTCGGCAACAGCGCGAACAACCTCTTCGGCGCCAACTACGGCAACAAGAACGGTATCGGCATCGTAATCGACCCCTCGAAGGAGAGCTGGAATCCGAAGATGGACGCCTTCATCAGCCGCAATCCCGACGGAACGATCGAGTGGTGCGGCCCGTACGCCTCCGACCAATACGCAGCCAGCGGTTCGGGAGGCTGGCCCGGAAACGACGCAATCCCGACGAGCTCCCAGCAAATCAACTACAACGGCAGTACGTCGATGCGCGGCAAGGCCAACGTAAGCGGCAACTGTTACACCGCCTTCTCCAACCACTACTGGTGGGACGACGACACGGGACGTTTCTACGCATGGCTGATCAACTTCTCGACCGAGGGCATTTCGACCTCGCACATCTCGATGCAAATCTCCGTGATGAACACGCAGCAGACCTTCTATTCGCCCCGCTACTGGTGCGCCGAGTGGGCGCTCACCGACTCGCAGGCGCCCGAAGACGACTCGCAATGGAATCTCATCGGCGAATACACGGTGCCCGACGTCTCCGTCTGGTCGAATACGCTCTACTCGTCGATCGTGGCCTACAAGTACATCGACTTCAAACTGCCGCAGGAAATCCTCGGCCACCCGGACGTCTACATCCGTCTGCGTCCGACGAGCGACCTTTGCAGCGACGGCAGCGATTATGCCAACGCCCGCCTGAACGGAAGCGCTGCCGGAGCGGCTTTGGCCTCCCAGCATGCAAGCAGCCTCGAGTATTTCGCGATTCGTTACAATAAATAACCGCTGTATCCGATAACCGGCCGAGGGCCGGCAAGCAACGGAACGTCCGGGCTTGTCGGCCCTCTTTTCGAATACATCCGAAACAATGAAGCTGAAAATCACGCTATTTCTGACAGCATTGCCGTATCTCGCCGTCGCGCGCGCCGACATCGGTATCGTGCCTCGCCCGCTTTCGGCCGCGGAAGGCAGGGGGACGTTTGCGATCACGGAGCGCACGGTCGTCGCATCGCCCGAAACGCTGCGGCAGGAAAAATAAGGTCTCGGAATCGCGCAGTCACGTATCGCAATCCCTGTTTCGTTCCGGCGGACCGGGAGGAGGCACCGCGAGCCGTCAGAGACAGTCCCGCTTCACAAGCGGGACAAATTGCGACACGGGAAGACCTGAATCCGCACCTTCTGACGAAAACCGCCTGCCGAACCCTCCGGCGCGAACTCTCCGCACGAACCGCTCCCGTTCTCGTTTTTATTTCCTATCTTTGGCGGTGAAAACGACCTCGCTTTCGGCGGCCGGACAGGAACGACCGGTTCCGCACCATGCGGCCGCCCTCAAAACTGTGACCCGGCATGGACAATCTGAACCAAGACCTGACATCGCTGCTCCGCCGCGCGGGGCTGGACAACTCCGGCGGAGAGTGGGGCTCGCGCATCCTGCTCGTCGCAGGCATCGTCCTCATCTGCTACCTCGCGGTGAAATTGTTCCGGCATCTGGTGACACCTGCCCTGCAACGCATCAGCGCCCAGACCCGGACGATGTGGGACGACCATCTGTTCGACGACAAAGTCCTGCACGCCGCCTGCCGCCTGATTCCGCCCGTCCTCCTATATCTGCTGCTGCCGCTGGCCTTCGGCGACGACCCCTCGCTGCTGAAACTGCTGCACAAAGGCTGCTCGATTTACCTCATCGTCGTGACGATCGCCCTGCTAAACACCTTTCTCAGCGCGCTCTACGACATTTCGAACAAACACGAAACGCTGCGCGACCGGCCGTTGAAAGGCATCTACCAGATGCTCAAACTCGTGACCGTCAGCGTCGGCATCGTATTGATCATCGGGATTCTCATCGACCGGAACGCCACGAGCATTCTGGCCGGACTGGGTGCATCGGCCGCCGTGCTGATGCTGATTTTCAAGGACAGCATACTGGGACTCGTCGCCGGCGTTCAACTCTCAGCCAACGACATGCTGAGACCGGGAGACTGGATAACGATGAGTAAATACGGTGCCGACGGGTATGTAATCGAGGTGACGCTGACGACGGTCAAGGTGCAGAATTTCGACAAGACGATTACGACGATTCCGCCCTATGCGCTGGTCAGCGACTCGTTCCAGAACTGGCGGGGTATGCGTGAATGCGGCGGACGGCGCATCAAGCGCTCGGTCTTCATCGACGCCCGCACGATTCGCCGGTGCACGCCGGAAGAGACGGCGCGGCTCCGCGAAAAGGGGTATCTTGCGGCCGATACATCGCAGGAAATCGTCAACCTGCAAGCGCTGCGGGAGTATCTCGCGAATTACCTGCGCAACTGCCCCGACGTGCGCAGCGACCTGATGTCGATGGTACGCACGCTCCAACCCACGTCCGAAGGCGTGCCTTTGGAGTTCTACTGCTTCACGCGCCACTTCGAATGGATTCCCTACGAAGCGTTCCAGAGCGCACTTACCGACCGCGTGCTCACCCTTCTGCCGGAGTTCGGCTTGCAGGCGTTCCAGCGGCCTGCGGGCACCGATCTGCATGAACGGCACTGACGGCATTCGGACACAGGAGAAATGTCTGTTTTTCGACGCAAAACGCGCGCTTTTTCCCCGAAGGAGCGTATCCCTGCAACGGTTTTCCCGGAAAAGGTGCGCGAAATACCACGAAATACGCTTTGCCTGCGTGCGTTCCTGCCGTCGCACGGCGCGAACGTCCGCGGAAGACGGCCCGACGAAGGACGGCGAGGGCAGAACGCCGTCTCCACCCTATCGGATATTATGCCTCCGCACTGAGACACATGCTGACATAGCGCACGGCGACGGGATAAAAGCGCATGTATGCCGATGCATGCGCCGAATCGGGATTGCGACGGCAAGGCGCCCCCTGCTCCGAATACATCGCCGCAAGGGAACGAAAAGGGGCAGAGTTGTGAAAACTCTGCCCCGAATCGTCCTCCGTCGCGACGGAGGAGAGACGATCCCCGCTATTTGAGAATCTTGTAGGTCACCTTACCGCTCTTCACGGCCCAGGGATAAGCCACCTCGACGTTGACCGTCACGTCGACATCCTTCTGCAACGAGAGGTTGTTGAGATTCGAGAAGGTGATCCGACCGGTCGTCTCGTCGACAGTTACACGGTCGCCGAGTGCCGCCGAAGCGTCGAATCCGTTGTCGGCATAGGTCACCGAGAAGCTGACGATGCGGATCGCTTCCAGCCCGAAGACGTCGTCGCTGTTGGGACGGACACCCGTAGCGAAGCCGTTGGTGTCGTCGCCCGTGATCCACGGATCGGCCAGCGTCGCATCGTGATCGATCAGCTCGAAGCCCTTCATATCGTCGGCGTCGCGCATATCGCGCAGCGAAAGTACCTCGCAGATATTCTTCGTATAGGTCGCCTCGGCCGTGCGGGTCGGGATTTCGACGGTCTCCGACTGCGTGAACGAGCGGATCGGGTCGAACTTGTTGACCTCATACGACGTATAGTCGTTCACGGCCGTGAAGGCGTTGCCGATGACGATGCCGTCGATCGAAAGCGTACCGACGACGGGCACGGATTCGTTGCGGCCGTAATACGAGAGTTTGTTACCGGCGATCTCGATGCCGTCGTGGGCGGGAGCCGTCGCGGGAATCTCGTAAGCGAAGACGAGTTTCTGTGCAGCGATCTCATCGTCCGATACCGGTACCCATACGCCCTGCGCATCCTTCTTGACGATCGTGAAGGCGGATTCCAGATCGATGTCGGCTACCGAGAAGCCCGTGAGCGCACCCGATCCGAAACTCGGCGACCAGAGCCCCTTCACATCCGACTGCCACTTGCCGTCCGCGTTGTAGACCCATGCGTCGACGTGCTGCGCGGCATAGGCGGGAATCTCGACCCTGGCCTCGCCCTTGACATAGATCGGCAGGCCGTAGTTGGGAACGAGCTTCGTCTCGAAGGCGAATACGTCGGCGTCGGTCTCCACATCGGCACGATTGACCTGCATGTGGGAGGTCATCTTGCCGTCGTTGGCCACGGCGATGCGGGTGATCGTCGCAGGATTCGAACCGTCGAGGAACCAGTAATTCTTCTCCAACGTCCGGTCGCCGCAGACAGCCGTATAGAATGCGTTCGCACTGTTGGGCGAGCCTCCATCGTAAGGACGGGTAAGCGACGTAGCCAGTTCGGCGGCATCCGTGAAGTGATCCTTCACCTGCTCGAAGAGTTCGCCGACAATGGAGGTATCCTCGGCCACGAACAGCTCCTCGGTGGCATCGTATGCGAGCGTAGCGTCGGGAAGCGTAACCTCGATCTTCTCGGGCAGTGCGACGAACTCGGCCTCGAAGGCGATCGTCACCTGTACGTTCTCGAACTCGCTCGACGCTTCGACGGCATAGCGCTTGCCGAAGGTGTATCCCGAAACGCGCAGCGTATAGCCCTCGTCGGCATCGTAAGCCACGGGAACCACCTTCACATTGTCGTCGACGGTCTCGGTCGGCTTGCCCTCCGCGTCGAGCTCGACGGCCTTCACCACGGCGCTGCCGCCCTGGTTCCAGTAGGTCACGATGTTCTCGGGCGTGATGTCCTGAGGAAGCGTCGACTCGGTTACTTTGAGCGTGAATTCGCGCTCGGAACCTTCGTACTCGCCGCCGGCTTCGTAGACCGTCCGGAAATCGGAGTAGTTCCAGACGTACTTCAACAGGTCGAGCGTTACGCCGCGCTTGGTCTTGACGATCGTCACACGGCTGTTGAAGGTCGGGTTCAGCGCATCGTAGGCGGCAGCGACCGTATAGGCGTGCTCGGTGAGCAGGTAGTTGTTGCGCGTCGACTTGTCGGCGGCGATCAGCTTGACCGTCTCGTCGCAGACTTCCTCCCCGCCGTTCGCAACCTCGAAGTTGCCCTTGTCAGCCGACTCCAACTCCGTGCCGTCGGCCTTGAATGCCTTGCTCGTGCAGGCCACGACGGGCGCTTCGAGCGAATAACCCATGTCGGCGAGCTGAGCCAGATCGTAGTAGGCTTCGCCGTCGGTAGCCCAGAGTTTGTAGCCCTTCATCAGTTCGACGACCATGTCGGTATCGTCGTAGGGAATCTCGTAGGCCACTTCGCCGTCCGCAGCGACGATCCGGTCGGCGTCGATCGAACCGTCCTCCTTGGCGGGAGCCAGCACGACGGCCTTCACGTCGGCGCGCGCCGGCACGAGGTTCACGTAATCCGAAACCACATTGGCCGAATAGTCGTTCCCGGCCTCCGCGTCGTAGGCTTTCTGTACGCGCAGCGCAATGCTGTACGAAACCTTACCCGTGAAGAAGTCGGGGGTGAAATCGGCGGGAAGCGCCGTCACGATGAAGCGGCCGTTGCCCGTCTCGTCGGCCTCGACCTTCTGAATATTCAGCGCAGGCACCGTAGCGCGCGTCTTCACCTGTTCCATTTCCAGCGAGAACATCTCGGGTTCGGCGGCATAGGCGGCCACGAGCTGTCCGGCAGCCTCGACGGGCGTAACGCGGAAGGTCATCTCCACCGTACCGTTCGCCAGCAGAACGGGCTCCTCGCCTTCGGGGGCATAGTAGAGCGCGTTGACCGACGCCTTGTGATCGTCGTAAGCCGGAACATAGACGAGGCTCTGGATACGGCTCAGGAGCTGATCCACGTCCATGCGCAGGCCGTCGATGAGGTTTTTCAGATCCTGCATCGTCCCCTCGTACTCACCGGCGACATCCTTAATCGCATTGGCAATGGCCTGATCGATCGCGCCGTCGTTGGCGAGCGCCTTGCCGATGCAGTCCTCCACGCCCTTCGTGAAGGCGGCGTTCGACTCGTCGTATTTGATCTCGGCATTTTCGAGCGCTTCGAGCCGGCTCTTGATGTTGGCCAGCGAACCGTCGGCGTCGGGCTTGCCGTTGAGGGCATCGATCTGCTTCTGCAAATCCTGGATTTCGAGATCGAGCACATCCTTTTGGACGAAGTTATATTTCGCCAGGATCGGCTCCATCGCTTCGCCCAGCGAGTTCTTCATCGCCTCCTCGCTCTGGCGGATCGCCTCCTGTACGGCGGCCAGCGTCGGATAATCGGCCAGTTCGGCGTCGGTCACGTAACCTTCGAGCGTCGAAGCCAGCCCTTCGGCCGAAACGTAGTTGGCCTTGATCTGGTTGAGCAGCTGCGACAGACTCTCGACCGTCGTCTTGGTGGCGTAGGTCGCCTCGGCGTCGCTCTTGGTCAGGTAGTTCGCCAGCGAACCCTTCACGGCGTCGATTTCATCCTGCAAACTCGTGCGGGCGCTTTCGAGCGCCTCGATCCGCTTCTCCAGCTTGCTCTTATCGCTTTCGAGCGTCTCGATCTGTTTTTTCAGCGCTTCGACTTCCGATGCGGAGGCCGCCTTTCCCAACTCCTCCTGCAACTTTCCGATCTCTCCGGCCTGCGTCTCGGCTTTGCCCTGCAACGCCTCGATTTCGTCCTTCAAGCCCGAATCAACCCCGTCCAACCGGTCGACCGCATTTTGCAGAGACTGCATCTGCTTCTCCACGGAAGCAATCTGCCCCGTCGTCAGCTCGTCGATCCGGTTGTTCAGACTCGTGATGTCGTCATCGTAGTCCTTGCAACCGACTCCGGCTACCACCGTTCCGACAAGGAACAGCGATAGGAGTCTACCTAAGAATTGTCTTTTCATAATGAAGAAATTAAAGATGTTTTGAAATGGTTTGAACTTCGTGTCTTTTCGGTATTTATTTACTGATTCTTATATAGTTGTCATCCCTTATCGGCAGGATTTCATGCCTCCCGCCGCCGGACTGTTGGTATCATATATGATACGCATGATGCAAAGATATATGAAAATCTTTGCAATACAAAACTTTTCGTAAAATTTTTCGGGATGCCAATCGACTATACAGAACAGATAAAACTTATCGCTCTAAAAATCAGAACACTAAGAAAGGCTCGAAAGCTCACGGTACAGGAATTGGCCTACCGCTGCGACATCGAACGTTCGAACCTGAGCCGTATCGAAACGGGCCGTTCAAATCCCACGGTCAAAACACTTTGCATCATCTGCAACGCACTCGACGTACCGCTTCGGGCACTGATCGAATAAACGCCGCCCGCCGCCCCGTCTCCATTGCGTCGTTCCGTCCCTCCCGCTTCGTCCGGAAGGGACGAATCCCAAACTTATCCTGTACTTCGAGGGCCGGAAAAGCCTCCGATCCGCCGGACTATATAAATAAGTAGTATCCTTCCGGATTCGTCCCCCACGGGAGCGTCGTCGGCGTCACTGTCGGCGGGCCGCTCCCGTCGGCTGCGGTTATGCCCGCGCATTGTCCGCAGCGCCGATCCTGCCACGGAGCGCCTTTTCGGACGATCCGTGCGGCGATCCGAAACGGCAACTTCCTGCAAACAAGATCGTACAATTTATTATTTACTTATACAATATTATATTTCATCCACCAACAAACGTTGCTTTGCTTGTTTCGGCCGGCCGGTTTTCGGAACTTTATATTGATTAACCCGCTAACGAATCATCGTATGAAAGTGACCAAAGAACGACTCAGCTATCTCAAACAGGCGCAATACGTCCAACGCCTCGCCGAACCCTACATCCGCAAAGGGAAGCTCCCGCTATGGAAAATCCATACCAAATTCGTGATCGAAGAGGCTCCCGTCAGTCTAAACACGTTCCGCAAAATGCTGAAAGAAGACGTTTCACATCTCAATGAGAAGATCGAAATCTATCGCAAACAGATGGAGGAGCAGCACGACCGGGAGGTGGAGAAGAAACGGCGCAAACGTATCAGAAGCAAATAACCGGCCCGCAGCCCCGCCACACCGGCCGGCGCCGGTGCGGGCCGTTCCGGCCGCCGTGCCTCCCGTGCTGCGGCACGGAAACTCATTCCCCCGAAGCCGAAAACGCCGCCGCACAGGCACCTGCAAACGGGTCGGGAGACCCGCAAACGGAATACCCCCGCCGGAAACATTTCCGGCGGGGGTAATGCAAGGGATCGGACTCGTCCGAACGTCCCCGTTATACACGTCGCACGCCGAACGAGCCTGCGACGGAACGGACGTTATTTATACTTGATCCACGGCGCGTTCTTGTCGAGCCAGTTCTTGACCTCGACCGCACGGTCGCTGTTGAGCGCATCGGCACCCAGATAGGCACCCCGCATGAACTCTTCGGGCGACTGACCGGGCCACAGCGAGACATAGAGTCCGGCCTTGTGCGCCAGATCGACCATCGCCTTCGACGTGCCTTCGATGCGGCAGCCCAACCGTTTGATACCCATGTCGATCGCTTCGAGGATCGTCTCCTCGCAGATCGGCTTCGAAATAATCAGCAGCAGATCGACGTCGGGGTGGAGCGAACGCATCATTTTCAGCGCGCGTTTGTCGCTCGACGTGAACAGATAGAGCGAGTTGGCAGGTTTCTTGGCCATCACCGTGTTGTACACCTTCTCGCAGTACTCGCGCAGCCGCTCTTCGGGATAACTCTCGACCGGCTTCGTCTTCATTTCGAACTCGATGTATACGTTGTCCTTGTCGGCGAAGAAGTCCACCAACTCGGGCAGGAAGATCAGGTCGTTGCCCTGGTTGGTCTTGACCTTGCGGATCTCGTCGGCCGTCATCGTCTCCACCACGCGCTTGCAGGGCGTCAGACGTGCCAGCGTCTCGTCGTGCGAGATCACCAGCTCGCCGTCGCGGGTCATGCGGATGTCGGTCTCGAAACCGCGCAGACCCGCATCGTAGGAGGCCTTGAAGGCCGGCAGCGTGTTTTCGTCGTACTCGAAACGGCTGCCCCGATGGGCGAAGAGCTGGATGACCTGCTCCTGCGCCAACGCCTCGGCGGCACCGGTGAGCGCCAATGCGCAGACACCCAATTTCAAAAAGAAGTTTTTCATAGGCTTATAAGGTTTTAGTTGGTTTCGGCGGCGTCGTGCTCATATCCGTCGCTCTTGGTGTTCCACATCGACAGCAGCACCAGGAATCCGAGCACGGCCATGGCGATCATCGTGATGAAGACCCAGCGCCAGCCGAAGTGGTCGGAGATGAAGCCGAAGCCCCAGCCCGAAACGACGACACTGACGTAGCTCACCATACCCACCACGCCGTTGGCCGTCGAAGCGGCCTTCTTCGTGGCGTGGTTCGACGCGATGACGCCGATGAGCGCCTGCGGGCCGTAGATGAAGAATCCCGCCACGGCGAGCATCATCAGCAGCACGACAGGATCGGTCGACTCCGGCAGGGCGAAGAAGAGCGAGATGAAGAGGATCACGCCCGCCATGCAGAAGACGCAGGTGCGCTGCGCGCGGCCCCCGAAGAATTTGTCGGAGATCCAACCCGCGAGCAGCATGCCCGTGATACCGCACACTTCGAAGATGGCGACCGTCCAGCCGGCCATGCTCGACGAGAGACCGCGCGACTCCTGCAAGAAGGTCGGGCCCCAGTCGAGCACGGCGAAACGCACGATATAGACGAAGAAGTCGGCCACGGCCAACCCCCAGATCATGGGATTGAGGAAGACCTTCTTGCGCAGGAACGCCTTGAACTCCTCCGACGAATCGTGTTCGTCGAGCTGCGTCTTGGTGCCCTCCAATTCGGGCAGGCCGACCGACTTGGGCGTATCGCGCAACGTAACGATGATGAAGATCACGCCCAGCACCGCGATGGCAGCCGGAACCCAGAACGTCCACTGCCAGGCGCCGACATGCTGCAACGCATTGGTGACATAGGCTTCGGCCGAAGCGGCGTCCATCTTTTCGGTGATGCTCGCCGTATTCTCCACGACGCGCTGCCGCATCTCCGGATCGCCCGTCATATCCGTACCCGTGTGGCCCATCAGATACCCGCACAAGATCGCGATGATGAAGGCGCCGATCGAGTGCGAAGCGTTCCAGATCGACATCTTGGTCGCCAGCTCCTTGGGCGGAACCCAATGCGTGATCAGGCGGTTGCACGGCGGGAAGCCGCACCCCTGGAACATGTTGTTCAGAATCAGCAGCACGCCGAACAGGACGACCAGCGTATGGATGAACGTCGTCCCGTAGGTCTGCCCCGTAATCCATGCGCAGATGATCGCACCGCAGCCGAAAATGAAGTTGATGACCGAACACACCGACAGGCCCGTCACCATGTGCCAGCGGCCGTTGGTGCGGTCCGCCAGTACGCCGTTGACGAATTTCGACACGCCGTAGATCAGCCCGACGAGGGTCATGATGACGCCGAAGGTCGTTTTCGAGATGCCGTACTCGGCCGTAAGACCGGGAATGGCGAAAGAGAAGTTCTTGCGAACGAAATAAAAAATGGCGTAACCGATCATCGTTCCGATGATCGTCCGCCACTGCCAATATTTGAATCGTTTGGTCTGTTCCGCAGTCATAAGGCTCGTCGATTATGCGATTTCCCAAGCTCCGCCCTTGCCGAAGACGCGGGCGACCAATTCATCGTAAATCCGTGCGCGTTTAGCCAGATCGAGCAGATTGATGCGCCAGCGCAACAACTGCGTGAAATCGACCATGCTGCGCAACTGCTCGCGCGAAACACCGATCTGCGAAGGATCGGTCGGCGCACCCGCGGCGGCGAACAGCGCACGCATCTTCTCGAACGGATAGCACTGCGCCTGCAACCGTGCCTTGAAGGCGGGCCAGTTCTCCTTGACTCGCGTGAGTTGTACGCGAACCGTCTCGGCATCGTTCCACTTCTTCGTGATCTCGGTATAACCCAGCTCCGGCACGGGGAAATCGCGGAACAGATCGAGCGCACGCCGCTGCTCCGCTTCGAGCGAGGGCCATGCGGCCACGCAGGCGTCGACATCGAGCGTCGAGAGATCCATCTTGAAGAACTCGTCGAAGAAGGCGCACATCGTGAGCGTACCGATCGCCACCTGGAAACCGTGCGACTGGAACTTGCCGTTGTAGCGATGGTGCGTCATGTCGAGCACGTGGCTGAACAGGTGTTCGGTGCACGACGCCGGACGGCTCGACTTGGCTACCTGCATCGCGATGCCGCTCAGCGTCAGACCGGCGAAGAGCGAAGCGATCGCTTCGGGTTTGCCGGCCGCCACCCCTTCGGGATCGGCGAGCATCGCATCCAGATCGTTCATGAAGACGTTCCACGCAGCGGGAATGATCGGCTCCGTACCGAACAGGTCGGCGATCATCCACTCGGCGCCGGCGGGTATCTTGGCCGCCAGATCGGCATAACCCGCCGCTGTCATCTCTTTCGGCGCGGCAGCCAGCACGCCCACGTCGGCCAGAATCACCAGCGGCGCATGGGTTTCGATATTGAGTTTGGCGCCGTCGCGCGACACCACTGCGCCCGACGACGAATAACCGTCGACCGAAGCGGCCGTAGCCACGCAAAGATAGGACTGACCGTGGTGGAACGACGCGAGTTTGCACAAGTCGTTGATGACGCCCGACCCGACGGCGACGGCGACGGCCCCCGTGCGGTCGAGCATCTCGTCGATCCGCTCCACATAGGGCCAGTCGGCATGAAACTCCTCCTCTTCAATAAGGAAACGCTCGCAGGGAATTCCCGCCTCGCGCATGGATGCGTCGACGGCTTCGCCGGCGGCTTTCCATGTATTGTTATCGGCGACGATGACGGCCTTCCGATTCGGAAAATACTCCTTAAAAAGAGCCGGAGCACGGTGAAGAACACCCTCGCCGAGTTCGAATGCTTTCGTATCGGTTGCGATTTTTAAAGCATCGAGAATACATTGCGTATTGTTCATTCGATTTAAGAGTTAGTAAGTTACTATTCCAAGACACAAAGTTACAAAAACCGCGTGGAATAGCAAGCTTTTAGCGTTATTTTTCCGACATTTATTTCCGGAAAGCCCTGTCCATCCTCCGGAAAGGCCGGCTGCGTTCATCTTTCGGCGGATTTATCGGAAACGATAATACCCGCGCGCCCCTTTCGAAAATCGAAATAAATCGTAAACATACACTACTAAATTTCGAATCGGTTCCGATTCTGCAAATCCACATCCGGTCGGCCCGTACCGGAAGCACATGGCGGGACGGGAGAAATCGCGGCGGAATCCGCCCCGCCGTCAGATGCTCTCCGCAGTTCCGTTCTCTTCCACACGCCGCCGCCTGTCCGCACTGCGATCTCTCTGTCCATACCCAAGCGGACGCGGAAGCCCTTCCTCCGAGCCGTCACACCCCAAAGAGATGCGTGCCGAAGTCCCTGCCGAAACGAGACGCCGGACGCAACGCCCAACCACGCCGAGACCGCCGAACGCCGGCGTATTAAAGCGGATGCGTCCCGTGTCTCCGGTCGCGGAACGGTTCCGGACGGACGATGACCGCAACGCATTTTTTCCGCAAAATAGTTGCAACTTTAAAAGTTAAATTCTATTTTTGTAAAAGCATTCGAAAGAAAATAGAATTAAAACGAAATCGAATTCGATCGGAAGCGTACGGCAAACGCAGTCGGGAAACTCCGATAACCGCCTTGCGGACACGCAAGACCGTTGAAGGCCGGAAACGACAACCAGCAGACGCGACGGCGGATGCCGAAGCGGATTCCGGCCTGCCGGCACAAAAGACGTTATACCTAAATATATAAATAGATGAAAAATACGATGAAAGCGCTCAACCTCCATGCGGTCGGCGACCTGCGTTACGAGGATGTGCCCATGCCCGTGCGTCAGGCGGGAGAGGTGTTGCTCAAAGTGCACGCCTGCGGAATCTGCGGAAGCGATCTGCCGCGCGTCTTTACCAAAGGAACCTACCATTTCCCGACGATTCCCGGTCACGAATTCGCCGGGGAGATCGTCGAAGCCGACGACCCGTCGCTCGTCGGCCGTCGTGCCGCAGTCTTCCCGCTGCTGCCGTGCCGCAAATGCGAAGCCTGCCAGGTGGGAGAATACGCACAGTGCAGCGATTACGACTACTACGGCTCGCGGCGCGACGGCGCTTTCGCCGAATACATCGCCGTGAAGGAGTGGAACCTGGTCTTCTTCGACGACTCGCTCTCCTACGAGGAGGCCGCGATGTGCGAACCGGCCGCCGTAGCGCTTCACGCCATCGGTCAGGCGTCGGTCGGCATCGGCGACACCGTCGCCGTGTTCGGTGCAGGCCCGATCGGCATCATGCTGGGCCTGTGGGCCCGAACCGCCGGCGCGTTCCGCGTCATCCTGTGCGACATCGATCCGACCAAAGTCGAATTCGCGCGCAAACAGGGATTCGACGCCGTGAACTCGCGCGAGACCGATCCGGTGGAGTATATCCGCACGCAGACCGGCGGCCGGGGCGCCGACGCCTGCATCGAAGGAGCCGGCGTGGCGCAAACGTGGGAGCAGGCCCTCAAAGCGGTCAAAAGTTTCGGTACGGTCGTCTCGATGGGCAATCCCGCCGGCGACATGACCCTCACCCAGAAAGGCTACTGGGAGATTCTGCGCAAGCAGCTCACGCTGAAAGGGACGTGGAACAGCAGCTACAACGACGTCCGCAACGAATGGCGCACGGCGCTCGCGGCCATCGCGTCGCACCGCATCGACGTGCGTCCGCTCATCTCGCACCGCTTCCCGCTCTCGGAGGCCGACAAGGCGTTCGGCGTCATGCGTGAGCGCAAGGAGTTCTTCAACAAAGTAATGTTCATCAACCGATAGTATCACCGGCAGGGAGGTCGCAGCCCCCTTTCCGACCGCAGGAGGCGGACAACACTTCCGCAGAAAGCGGTCTCCGGCCGCCCCCGTCTGACGAAACCCGGCACCATCAACACCCAACGATTATGGCAAAAACCGAAAAACTGTTGCAACGCATCGCGGAGCTGGAACGCGAAACCGGCATCCGTCGCACCCTCTTCGCCGCCTGTCCCAATTCGACGGCGGTCATCAAGGCCGCCTTCCGTGCCGCCAAGCGCAACAACGCGCCGATCTATTTCGCCGCGACACTCAATCAGATCGACTGCGACGGCGGGTACACGGGGATGCGGCCCGACGAGTTCGTGAAGCTCGTGCGCATGGAGGCCGCCGCCGTCAACTTCGACGGAATCTATATCGTGGCCATCGACCACGGCGGTCCGTGGCTCAAAGACAAGCAGCGCACCGAGAAGTGGTCGACCGAGGCCGCGATGGACGGGGTGAAGCGCTCGTTCGAAGCGGCGCTGCTGGCGGGGTACGATCTGATCCACGTCGATCCGACGGTGGACATCAACGTACCGGCCGGCCAGACGATCGACATCCGTCTCGTGGCCGCCCGCACGGTGGAGCTGATCCGGCACTGCGAAACCTTCCGCCGTGCGAAGGGGCTGCCCGAAATCTCCTACGAGGTGGGAACCGAGGAGGTGCACGGCGGTCTGGCCGACGAACGGACGTTCGACACCTTCATCGCCGAACTCAAAGCAGGACTGGCGCGCGAAGGGCTCTCCGACGTATGGCCCTGTTTCATCGTGGGCAAGGTGGGAACCGACCTCCACACGACCCTCTTCGACACGGAGGTAGCCCGCAGCCTCACGGCGAAAGTCCGTCCGCTGGGCAGCTACATCAAGGGACACTACACCGACGGCGTAAGCAACCCGCAGGACTACCCGCTGTGCGGCATGGGCGCCGCCAACGTCGGCCCGGAGTTCACGATGAGCGAATACGACGGATTGGCCGAACTGGAACGTACCGAACAGAAGCTCCTGGCCGAAGGACGTATCGCCATGCGTTCGCGCATCACCGAGACACTCGAACGACTGGTCGAAGCGTCGGGCCGCTGGAAGAAGTGGCTGCTGCCCGCCGAGGAAGGATCGGCATTCGGCGCACTGAGCGCCGAGCGCCGCACGTGGCTCGTCAAGACCGGCTGCCGCTACATCTGGCAGGAACCCGAAGCGCTCGTAGCGCGCCAACGGCTCTACGACAACCTGCGCCGTGTGGGAATGGACCCCGAAGAGGTGGTACTCGGCCGCATCGAACACGATATGGACAAGTATTTCTACGCATTCAATCTGGTCGACCTTAACAACCTGCTGTAATGAACGTAAAAGAACTGTTGAAAAAATGCCAGCGCGACCGGACGGCCGTGCTGGCGACCAATTTCTATAACTTCGAGACCCTCACGGCCGTCATGCAGGCTGCGCAGCGAATGCAGGCTCCCGTGCTGTTGCAGCTCACGCGCAGCTCGATCGACTATATGGGGCTCGAACAGGCCGTCGGAATGGGCCGCAGGGCGATCGCCGACTACGGCGTCGAAGGGTGGATTCATCTCGACCACGGCGGATCGGTCGAACTGGTCGAGCGGTGTCTCGATGCAGGATTCGACTCGGTGATGATCGATGCCAGCGAACGTCCGTTCGACGAGAACGTCTCGACGACCCGACGGATCGTCGAACTGGCACGCCCCTACGGCGTGAACGTCGAAGCGGAGCTGGGCTACGTCGCCAAACTGGGACAGGCGCAGGGCGGAGGCTTCACCACGCCCGAAGAGGCCGCACGGTTCGTCGAAGCGACCGGCGTCGATGCGCTGGCCGTGGCGATCGGTTCGGCCCACGGCTTCTACAAGCAGACTCCGCGGCTCGACATCGAACGGCTGGCGCAGATCCATGCGGCGACCGACGCGGCGCTGGTGCTGCACGGCAGTTCGGGCATCCCCCACGACATGGTGCGCGAAGCGATCGCCAACGGCATCGTCAAGGTCAACCTCGCCACCGAGATCAAGGACAACTTCATGCGCGCGCTCAAAGGCGTACTGCTCGAAAGCGAGGAGATCGACCTGCGAAAGGTTTTCCCAAAAGCCGTGGCGCCGGTCGTGGAGCTGCTTTGCGAAAAATACCGCATGGTCGGCAGCAGCAAGGTGAAATAGGAGAACACAACCGGGCAACGGACCGCCTTCGAAAAGCAATCCTCGACAATCCGCCGAATCATCCCGCTTCCGATCGCCAGAAGCGGGATGATTCTTATCCAAGAACATTCGTACTCAGAGCATCCCAATATTTACATCCCGTGGTGCAGCGATATCCGGACGAAATATATTACGGATACCCCTGCATACCAACAAAAAAGCGGTGTGCCTGGGAGGCACACCGCTTTAAATACAACCTCTATGGATCAATTAGCTGCGAAACCCGAAAAATCGGTCTGGAAAGCAGCTGCTTCATAGACATTGGTCTTCCCGCTTGCAGGAATCGTCTGCGTAGCACGTACGACCCAATCCTTTTCAGTCGAGGGATTTCCTCCGGGAGCTTTGACGTACCAATAATGCTGCAATGCCTTGTTCCAGGTCGTCGTCTTGCCGCATTCGTTGAAGAAGAACGATACGGCACACATATCAGCAATATTCGAACTTATACGCGACATCGGCGTAACAACGCCGTTCTGAACGAGTTCCACCTTCCAATTCTGGGGATCGTCATTCCAAATCGAAACGACGAAACAATCCTTCAATGCCGCATTGCCGTTCGTCTTGATACCGGCGCCAGTACCGCCACCCGTCCAAGTGTAGGAGTATTCCTTCGATCCCGTATAGGTGGCATTGCCATCGTATACACGCATCTGGTACGTCTCGGGCCGTCCGGTAGATTTCGCTACCCAGTTATCGACGACATTGCCTTTGATTTCGTAGATACTGTAACCGTTGGGAGCCCCGTCGACATTCAGGTTGCTCGACCACCAAGCACCGCAGGCACCGCCATGAACATGCTCATACACAGGCTTACCACCCTGGCACACATACTTGGTATGAATATAATTCTGCGGATAATGCGTATGTCCGATCATGATATGCGCCTCCTTGAATTGCGTCAACAAATTGAGGACATCCGCATAATGCTTGTCTTCATTCACATTCGATCCCGTGTTCTTTCCCCCGTTACGGAAAGGAATATGGGCACAAAAGAAAATAATCTTGTCCGCCTTGTTCTCGACCAGGTCCAGATCGGCTTTCAGCCAATTATACTGCTGATCCAGAAGTCCGGCTTCATAATTCCACGTCGAACCCGTAGATCTCGTGCAAACGACATTATCCATCACAACGATATGTGCCTTACCTCTATTAAATGAATAGTCGGCCGGGCCGAAACGCTGGACATAGTTCAATTGAGCAGCGTATGGAGTCGATTGAGAGGCATCGTGGTCGTGATTGCCCATGCAGTTGAAGATCGGCAGATAATCCGTCCCGATCTGCATGTTCGACATCGATTTTTTCATCGGATCCCACTGCACCGTATTGTCGAACGTAATATCGCCCAATGTAACGGCATAGGCATTCGTCCACCGACCTTCCTCCTGTGCACTTTTGAGTGTGGATTTGATATCGGGAATCGTCTCCGTTTCCCAACGAGTCACATCATCATCCGTCTTACACTGCGGATCCCCGATAGCGACGAGCGTAAAATTCTCCTCGACAGCGGGAAGCGGTTCCAGTTTAAAATCGTTGCGATTCTCCTTGTAGCGCTGAATCGTAGAGGTCGAATAGAACAGCGGCAACTTGGAGGAAGGATCGAGAGCCACCTTATAGTTCGCCGGAGTAACGTAATAGACATTGCGGCAATAACGGTTCGCTACGAGGCGGTAGTTACCGTCGGCATCCGTAGTAGTAAACGTATAGCCGTCCGTCACGGGAACGCCGGCAATACCTTTCCCCGTCGTAGCATCCGAGATCTGACCGACAAGGACCGTCTCACCCTCGGGAGGCGTAGGATCCGAGTCATCAGAATCGGAACTCGAACAAGCGGCTCCGCCCAGCAAAGCCACCGTCAAAAACAGATAATAAAACTTTCTTAACATATATAATCCTTTCTTATTTGGATTCACAGTAAATAAAATCGCGTACTATTTAGAAAGATAAGCGATCTTTGAGTAAAACAAAGACCACTTATCTTTTTAATCAAACTCTATTCTCCTGCAAAGATCACTGTTCCCAACCGTAGTTCTGGCCTAAATTGGTATTCAATGACAATGCCGCAGAAGGAATCGGACGCACGTACATTCGCTCGTCGAAACGTAAATCTTCGTGGTATACCAGATAACCGTGATCGCCGTCGGTCAGCGTCCAGTTATTATCACTCATGCTGGTACCAATGCAATAGTTGTTAGGATTGGTATCCGCCGCAGTAAAGGTATACGTGTATCCGTTGAATTCCATACCGTTCTTAACTTCATCAGCCGATAAGTATACACCCTTCCAACCCTTCTCGGTATCGCGAAGAGCGATCAGATTCGCACAATGCCAGCGATAAAGATCATCGACACGGAGGTTCTCGAGAATCAGCTCCGTAACACGTTCACGACGGATTTCGAGAATCGTATTCGACAGATTCGTAATAGCGGCGCCCTCTGCCTGAGCATAATAATCGATCAACCACTGATCGGGCTTATAGTTCGCTGTATCTTCCGGCCAGATATTCTTAACCCCAGCACGATCGCGCAACGCGCCTACCGTCAAATTCCAGTCCTCCTGAGATAACGAACCGTTATTGAGCTCGGCTTTCGCCTCCGCATAGTTGAGCAAAACTTCTCCAAGGCGGAAAATAGGTACGGAATTATCGCCACGCCCAGTCGTGTAGTTGTTCTCGAACTCCTGACTCCATTTCATAAACATATAGCCGGTAACGACGTGCGTGAAGTTCAAAGGCTTAGGCCCGGTTACACCGCCGTACGTCCACTCGTGTCCCGGAGCATGAACCGTCTGGCTCAGACGAGGATCGCGGCCTTCAAACTCTTTGCTCATCGGAACCTGATCCGACTCGATCGGGGTACCGTCGGTCGTGAGATACATGTTCATCAAGGCCTTCGTCGGCGAAACCTTCTGACTTGCAGTAGAAGTATTGTAATTCAACGTCAGATCGTTCCATACATTCAGACCGTCACTCGTCTTGTACTCGCGATACCAAATCACTTCATTGATATCGCCCAAAGCCGACGTCGTAAACAAGGCATGATAGTCATTGTGCAACTTCAACCCCACCTCCGTCATAATCGTATCGGCGGCATCGACAGCTTCCTGCAAGAAATCATCGGCACTCTCATACTTATTGTTCCAAGGCTGATTCGTCGACGGATTGACCTTGTGATATTTACGATAAGTACCTTCGAAAAGACAAACTCGCGATTTGAAAGCCAAAGCTACCCAACGATTAATCACGTTCTTGTAAGTCTTCGTATCGGTAGAACAATACGTGCAAGCGAAATTCAGATCCTCCAACACTTTGCTCATCACATATTCGCGATCGTCGCGGCCGGCATAGAGCAACGCATCGTCGACATCGAGTACATGATCGATCCACGGCACATTGCCGAACGTCTTCACTTTGCTATAATAGAAATAAGCCCGCCAAAAACGCGCTACGCCTTCATAATGATTATAAACGGCCTCTGAAACATTCTCTTTGGCTCGAACCATGTCCCGCAGCATAATATTGGCACGACGGATACTTCTCCAATCACCGACATCCCAACCGGTCTGCTTACCTGCATCCCATGCTGCCCCCGGTTTGTAATAATCCGTACCCGATTTGCTGGCGGTCAAGTCTGTATAACTATCTCCCATACCAATCGTATTCGCCGACGGGCAATACGATTCGAGGAGACCGTTACAATATAACTGTAAATCGGATTCCGAAACAAAAAAGGCTTCGGCCGAAACTCTATTCACCGGATCCGCCGACAAAAAGTCTTCACACGAAACTCCGGTGAAGGCAACGGCCCCTATTGCAAATAATCTAATAATATTTTTCATAATTTAACATTCATTAGAAAGTGACATTCAAACCGATCGTCCACGTCTTCAGCATCGGATAGCTGTAACCCTGACCTACACCGCTCAAACCGCCGGTAGTATCATTGTAATCGCTATCACCGAAACCGATCGTTTCCGGATCGAACATATCGGTATGCTTGAAGAGCGGCGAATGGGTGAAAATGTTATCGCCCGATACATAAATCTTCAACTTCTCGATCCGGATCTTGCGCGTCAGCTCCTGCGGGAAGGTGTAATCGATCGTAATGTTCTTGATACGCCAATACGATGCATCCTGCAGATAATAATCGTTTTCATAAGTCAGAGGTCCGACGTTACGATTGGCCGCATAGGTTACACGACGGGTATAATATGCCCCCGGATTGGTTACTCGCCAGTTTTCGGTACTGTAATCCATAATGACTGCATCGGTCGTATGAACCTTCGGCAAATAACCGTAAGGACGGTTGTACATACCCCAGAAGAAACCGGACTCGACCATCGGATACCAGTCGCGCTTGCCGACACCCTGAACGAAGACACTCAAACCGATACCGTTCCAGTTCGCGCCCAGATTGATACCATACTGATAGCGCGGCGTCGTATTGCCGATAATGTCCAAATCGCCATGGTTGTCGAGCGTAGGACGCTCACCTCCGTTTTCGATCTTTCCGTTACCGTCGAGATCGAGGAATTTCAAGTCACCGGCATAAGCACGGAAATTGTTGCCATTTTTATGGAACGCATCTACGGCCCAGTTATTTGCCTCCTCATTGGTCAAGAAATAACCGTCGGTGCGGAAGCCCCAGATATCGCCCAATTCCTGGCCTTTATAGTAAGAGTAGATCGCACCATCGGAGTTGTAGTAATCCTTCACCCAAGTGCGACTGTCCCAGACGCTGACCTTCACATTGTAATTGAACGGTTTCCCGCCGACCTTAAAGCTGTCGCGCCACGAAAGCGATGCCTCCCAGCCTTTGGTCTTCAATGCACCGAAATTGCCCTTGGGCGAAGTCTCACCAAGCACCTGCGGATAATCGGGACCATTGATCAACATATCGTTGGTATAACGCCAATAGTAATCGAATGAACCGGACAAACGATTACGCAACAAGTCGAAATCGACACCGATATCATACGTCGTAACAGTCTCCCATGTCAACGACGCCGGAACCATCGTAGGCCAGGAAGTGTAAGGAACCTGCTCGCCGTTAATCAAGATAGACGACTTCTCGATCGATTTGCTAGCGCTATTGCTCGTACGCATCAGGGACAAGAACTGATACGGATCGATCGAAGCATTGCCCAACGAACCCACATTGGCGCGGATCTTGAAGTTATCCAACCAGTTGCGCGACCATTTCATCCACGGCTCCTCCGAAATACGCCAGCCGATCGAGCCCGAAGGGAAGAAACCCCACTGCTGATTGGTCGGGAAGAGCGACGACCCGTCGTAACGAGCGGCAAACTCGAAGATGTAACGATTGAGCAAGGTGTAGTTAATACGGCCGAAGATGCCGACCATAGATTTATCGTAGCCACCGTCGGAAACATTATATTCAGACGAATCCATCAGTTCGAACGAAGGAAGCGACGGATAGAGGATACCTCTACGCTGCAAATAGGTGTTACGATACTTCGTCTTCTCGATATTCCAACCGCCCACAACGTTCAGATTGTGATTCTCGCCCAATTTTGGAGTCCACGTCGCAACAATGTTCGATGCGACATAATCGGTATCGTATGTCCAATGCGACTTATAAGAGTTCGGATTGTATTCATGCGGCTCTCCTGCCGTCGTATAACCCGTCTGGGTAGGCGAAAGACGATCCTTTTTCGAACGGATAGCCTTGTAGGTAAAGTCTGCCGAAACCTTCAATACGTCCTTGATCGGCTCAGCAGTCAAAGTCGTCGTCGTGATCGCATCGAGTTTATTATCCTCCTGGTAGGCTTCATCTCGCATCCATCCTTCATAAACCATTGCGGCAGCAGCGTAAGTCGGCGTACCGTCCTCGTTATACACCGGATAGAGCGGCTGAGCTCGGTGTTCGATCTGACGCCAGATAGGCATCGATCCGTTTACGACGAAAGGCTGGTGATATTTACGGCTGAAAATCGACGTATTGTTGGCCAATGTCAACCATTTGGCAATTTTCACATCGCCCTTGGCACGCAAGTTATAGGACTTGAAATCCTCCTCACCGATATTATAGATACCGTCCTGATTGTAATAACGACCGGAAATCGCGAATGAAGAGCGTTCACCGGCACCCGATACGGTAATATTGTGCGTCTGCGTGAAGTTATAATCCTTCAGATACATATCCACCCAATCCGTGCTACCGTAGTAAACGGTCTTATTGGTAGTAGAGCCCAATTCGTTTAGGTTTCCATACAAATTACCATACTTTTCGTAGGAAGGATCGGTCTTGCGACGACGGAACTCATCGAGATAAGCCTGCGAGAAGCCGATCTCCTTGTTGACATCACTGGGGAACGTTCCCGACGACTGGGGAGTACGGTCATTACCCTGGAAAAACTCGGCGAAAGCTTCCGCCCACTGCAAACCGTCGGATACCAGATGGTCTTCCCAAATTACCGTACGACGATTAATGGAGAACGAACCGTTATAGTTTACGGTAACCCGATCCTTTTTAGCTGCTTTGGTCGTTACCAAAATCACACCGAATGCGCCACGAGCGCCGTATACGGCAGCCGAAGCGGCATCCTTCAGCACGGAAATCGTCTCGACGTCTTCGGGGTTGACTGTCGTCAGGTCGCCTTCGACACCGTCGATCAGCACCAGAGCCGAACCGCCCTGACCGATCGAGTGCTTCGTACCTTCACCGCTCGTACCGCTCTTACGCGACTGATAACCCGTCGCGTTACCGCGCACGTATACCGAGCCCTGATGGTTGGGCTTACCGTCGGTCTGGATGATGTTCAGACCCGGGATCTGCCCCTGTAACGAACGGGTAATGTTGGCATTTGTACGTCCTTCGAGCGCTTCGCCGGAGAGGTTCTCGACAGCACCTACCAGCTGCGTTTTCTTCAACGTACCGTAACCTACGACAACCACCTCGTCGATTTTCGTATTATCTTCTGCAATGGCAAAATTGACAGCCGAGCGATTGCCGACCGTAACTTCCTGAGATTTGTAACCGAAGAACGTACATACCAGCACGTCGGTCGGTTTGGCCTTGATGCGATACGAACCGTCCGCATCGGAAATGGTACCTACTGTCGTTCCTTTGACCATGATCGCCGCACCTGCAAGCGGGCTGTTGGTCGTAGCGTCGGTAACAGTACCAGAAATCGTTTGGCTCTGTGCGAAAACGCTCGATGATATGAGCATCATCAAACAAGCAAGAGCACACGTGAACACACCTCGCACAGCAAACTTTTTACTGGGGGGGGGAAGTAGTACGTGTTTCATTCTAATCTTCTTTAATTAGTTCCAACATTTTTAGTAATTTTCAGGCGTCCCTTTACCTACTAATATAGGAAAACATCTGCCTGCCCTGAGGGCATTCAAACGGGGACGATTGCGAGTTTGGATTCTCTGAAAATAATCGAATAATGGTTTAAGGGAATGTTTGGATGGCTTTCTGGGTCGTCGTAATTTTCGTTTAGGTTGTTAAGTCAATGAATTAGGGGTTATTACTTATATTTTATACAAAAAACTTTTATGCAAATATAATAAATTTCGAATTCAAACAAATAAAATCGGATATTTTTTTACTCGAAACTAAAATTTATTCCGATCGCCCGACGAAAAGAGGAGTATAAAACAGCATAAATCACTGACAAATAACGAATTACCCCCCCCCTACATCTCCTTCAAAAAAGCCAATGTCTTAGAAACCAAATACTTTCAATTTCTTTCAGTTCCCCAATCAGATTTTTCGATTCACTTCGATTCCCGACACGGTTTTCCATCCGTCCGCATTTATGAAACTCGCCCGAAAATCCGGATGAAATTAAAAATTTCAGGAAAAAAGTTTGTTTTTGAAAAAAAAGATATATATATTTGCATTGCAAGTTTGGAACAAAGGCGCGGACATTCGATATCCGGCCGACTCTTAATAAATTGAATAATGTGGATTAAGGTTCGCTTGAGAAGCGAGACCTTGATTTATGTTATTTTTTGTTTATTATCTAACCAAACAGTTCAAGACAAACTTATGAAAATCAATAAAATGCTTATAGCGGTTCCCGCTATGTTAGCTGTTGTTCTGAGTAGCTGTAAAGACGATGATCCGACGGTCGGTATCGATTCGAGTATGCCGGCTCCCGCCGAAGTCTCTTACGACGAAATGAACTCGTCGAGTTCATCCATCGGAGTGTATTGGGACGCTAACGCCGCATTGAAAAGCGGGGCGACATCTTTTACGGTTCAAATCTTAAAGAAAAAAGATGTCGGCGGAGATGCTTACGACAATACGGTCTCCCATACACTTCAATCCTCAGACTCTCCGTATGATGCATCTCAATTCACAGGACTGACCGAAGGAAGCAAATATTTTGTACGGGTACGCGCAAACTATCCCCGTTCGGTCTACTCCGAATGGGCATATATTCTGAGCTCTTACAACGTTCCGGCCAAAGTAAAAGTCGGAACCGGAGTCATGCATATCGATCCCAATGCCAAGAACGGCCCCGAAGATGTCACCGTTGTGCCGTTCTTCTCCGATCTCAACCTCAAATGGGAAGAAGACGATACGGCGGAAAGTTATGTAATTTATATCGACGATCAAAAAGTCGGGGAAACAGAAGAGTTATCCTACCATGTAACCGGACTTGATTACAATACGTCTTACAGCGTAAGCGTAGCGTCTGTCTATTCGGATGGTTCCGAAGTAAAAGCCGATCCCGAACCGACAAAGACCGGAAATATCCAGCAAATTACACGCAACGTCGGTCCGACCCACCTCAGCGTAAACTGGGATGACGTATCCGGTGGTGCGGGAGCCGGATCGCGCGCTTATCAGGTCGAACTTTCCAAGGAAGAATCGATGGCGAACCCCATTTATTCGATCTATTGCGTGGACGGTCAAGCCTCGACCAACGGTTCGTTCGGCAGCTCTTCTTGGTATGGAAAAGAGAATGGAACGAACCTTCTGCCTCCTACGTCGATCTCATTCGGTCAGCTGGAACCGGCAACGACCTACTATTTCCGCGTGAAGACCGTCGGAAATTACAGCTTCCAAGGAAGCAAGGGTACCGTTACGATCAAGGCCACAAACGGGGAATCGGACTTCTCTCCCGTGATTACACTCCGCACCGAAGCCGAACACACCCCTGCGGCGAATGAAATTCTTTACCAAGGATTCGACAATATTACGATGCAGTCCGATTTCATCAATACGGCCGCAGGCACCACGCCGTACTGGTCCGATAAAGCGATCGTTTCCAAACAAGCCGATACCCCGAATCCGTGGGAAGGAGCATGGGTCGTATATCCGTTCGCAAATTCGCACTTGCTTGCAACATGGGGCATGGCCTCCACCGCAAATTACATCGACGGTCAAGCAAAATACAAGGGCCAGGCGAATCGAATCGCAGGAGACAAATCCGGCTCGCTGAAAGGTTGGTACATCGGCGATCAGGTATCGCCTCATCAAGGTTATGTCAAAGTCGGTACAAGTTCGAATGACGGATATTATATTGCAACTCCCGCACTTGACAGTCCTTTATTGAGCGCAGAAGGAACGCTTTGCACATTCTCGTTCAAAGGCTGCCCGTTAATGACCGATGGAAGAGTCGTCGATATCGAAGTATATCGCGCGGCGACCAAAACCTTCGAGAAAGTAACGAGTATCACGATGGATTCCACTTTGGCAGATGGATGGACAAGTAGCGACTACCTCTGCAACTACAAGTGGACAACTTATTCGATCGATATCACGTTGCATCCGGGAGATAACGTGGCCGTTATTTCTACGAACAAGAGCCGTTTTGCTATCGACGACATCATGATCGTTAAAAAATAAGATTGATTAACCCTTTTCGGGAGGCCGATCCATGTAGGATTGGCCTCTTTTACTTTCAGGGAGAGGAGAGAATAAGGGGAGGGCATCTTTAACTGGCGATCAACTCCCGTCGGTCATCATCGCAGTAAACTCATACTAACGCAGGGAATCTGCAATCCTAATAGTATAAGAATAACCGTACCCAAATCGATTTCCGAAGCGTATGTAGATCAGGCCATACGGCACGCTACTTTGTTGGACCTCGTTAGGACATGCCGCGACCTGCTCCGATGCAGCCGGATAGCTATGCCGGCAACAACTCATATCGCCGCTACCTGAGACGCTGATTGAAGAAATCACGACCATATCTCTCTGGAATCCCCAATATCCAAAACAGACAAGAGGCCGTCCGAGATAATGCAAACCGACACGGTTGCGACGAAAACCTGACAACCCGCTGCGACCTCCGACGAACCCACCGCAAAAAGATTCCGGGATTCAGCAGAAGCTGAATCCCGGAACCACTATCAATACATTACAACGTTTTCGTTAAACCGAGCAAAGAACCGATGTTGGTTCTGTCGAGGCGAGAAAACGAAGAGAAAACTCGACGTTTACTCCTCTGCTACGACCGTGAACTTGATCGTGGCCTTCACCTCGCGGTGCAACTTGGCCGAAGCCTCGTACTCGCCGACGTTCTTGATCGCCTCGACCGTAATCGTCTTGCGATCCAACTCGACGCCTTTGGCTGCCAGCGCCTCGGCCAGATCGGCTGCGGTCACCGAACCGAAGATCTTGCCCTCTTCGGCCTTCATCGCAATGGTGAGCGGCAGGTTGGCGATCTTCTCGGCCAGTGCCTGTGCGTCGGCCAGAATCTTGGCGTCCTTGTGGGCACGCTGTTTCAGGTTTTCGGCCAGCACCTTCTTCGCCGAAGCGGTCGCGGCCTTGGCATAACCCTGAGGAATCAAGTAGTTGTTCGCGTAACCGGGCTTCACGTTCACGATGTCGTTGGCGTAGCCCAGCTTCTCCATATCTTTCAAAAGAATCACTTCCATGTCTTGCTCCTCCTTGATTATTTCATACAATCGGTTACGAACGGCAGAATGGCGAGGTGACGCGCACGCTTAACGGCTTGTGCGACCTTCTTCTGGAACTTCTGCGAAGTACCCGTCAGGCGGCGGGGAAGGATCTTGCCCTGCTCGTTGAGGAACTTCTTCAGGAACTCGCCGTCCTTATAATCCACGTACTTGATGCCGAGTTTCTTGAAACGGCAGTACTTCTTCTTCTTCACGTCGACCGATACCGGATTGAGGTAACGGATCTCCGATGCCTGTGCTTTGTTCTCCTGTGCCATGGTTACTCCTCCTGCGTTTTGTTAGAAAGTTTTGCACGACGCTTCTCCGAATACTCGACAGCGTACTTGTCCTGCTTGAACGTCAAAAAGCGGATCACACGTTCGTCGCGGCGATACTGGGTCTCCAACGTGTTGATCAAAGAACCCTCGCCCGTGAACTCCACGAGGAAGTAGAAACCGGTGGTCTTGTTCTGAATCGGGTAAGCGAGCTTTTTGAGCCCCCACTTCTCCACATTCACGAGCTGACCGCCGTTCTCGGTGATGACACCTTGGAATTTGTCAGCCACCTCCTGAACCTGAGCCTCGGAGAGAACCGGCGTGACAATGAAAACGGTTTCGTAATTGTTCATAATGCTAAAAATTAATTAATTGCCAAATAGCGGGGCAAAGATAGCGATTTCCCGCGAATTATCAATACTCCGCAACGGATTATTTTCACTTTTCGCCGCCGCGCACCCCTTTTCCGGCCAGCAGGGCGTCGATCGCCTCCGTCGCCGCTTCGAACTGCGAGGGACGCGGTGCATCGCACGTCACGAGCCGTCCGTCAGGCGCAATGAGCATATAGGTCGGAAAACCGGACAGGTCGTATTCGGCCAGCGTCAGCGAAGAAGCCGCATCGGGCAGGAAATAGTTCTCGCCCAGCCCCGTCAGACCGAATTCATCCAGAAATTCGATCCATGCCTTGCGGCGCGATTGGAGGCACAGCGTGACGAAACGGACCTCGTCCGAGCCGGCGTAATGCTCGCGCAGGATCGGCATCGCCGTTTTCAACTCGCTGCGGCAAGGACCGCACCATGTCGAACAGAAATCGACGTAGAGCGCCTTCCCCGGATGACGGGCCGCCAACGTCGAGAGCAGCTCGCAGTCGGGCAGCGTATCGATCCGTCCCGCCGCATCGCACCGCAGCACGCCGGAAAGCGGGACAGTGCTGAAAGCAGGACGTTCCGCCGCCCGTTCGCGCACCCGCGCCGCATAGGCCGGATCGAGGAACAATCCGGCCATCCGTTCGGCCGGCACCGCACCGTTCGCACGCATGCCTTCCATACAGCCGTAAAGCAGGTAATCGCGCAGTCCCCGGCCGATCTGCGGGTCGGCATCGAGCCGGGCCGCAACGGCCGCCAACGCTTCGGCCGGCGCTGCGCCCGACCGAACGGCCTCGATCTCGTCGGGACAAATCGCACCGAGATAATAGCTGATGCCGGCCGAATAGTTGATGACAGAGACCATATTGCGTTCCAGATCGAAGATGTCGAACATCGGATCGGTGAAGATCGCCCGCCATGCCGCCGGATCGAGGTCGTGGTTCCATATCTGCACCATATCGATGTCACGGGCCACCGCCTCGCGCACCTCGGCCGGAAGCCGGCGCGCGGAGAGCGAATCGGCGACGGCCTGCCGGTAACGCCGGTAGCTCGCCAGATACTCCTGCGGATCGCCCTCGACGGCGGGAGCCTGCTCGCACAGCCTTCTTTTCAGGCCGGCGACCGACGCAAGCGCATTGTTGGTCCGTGCATGGTCGCCCGAAAAACGGATCGCATCGGGATCACCGGCACGCATCCGCCCCGCGTCGATGGTCACATAGACCGAGTCGCCGGGGGAGACGATCAGATCGAAGAAATCGCCGTATACGCCGGTCATTCCGGTCGTATAGGCCGTTCGGAATACGAAATGGAAATCATTCGCTTCGGGCGAGACACGGGCTGCCATACGGCTTTTCAACGCGAAGGGATCTTCGGTATTGAACAGCACCGCCCCGGAAGCTCCCCCGGCGAGATTGACCACACGTCCCGCGATGACCGTACGCCGCAGAACGACGCCGTCCGGCCCGCAGGCAAAAAGCGGCAACAGCAGCAATGCCGCGAGCACGCGGCAGATCGGAATCGGTTTCATAGGCAAAGTTTCAGGCCGGAACACCGGCGGTTGGTGTGGTAAAAATAATGAAAAAGTCCGAAAAAACAAGTTTCCGGACTTTCATACGGTTCTTCCTTCGAAAAAATCATCTGTGCGCATCCACCACCCGACAGATCCGGTCGAAAACCTCGTCCATCGAGCCGACGCCGTCGACCTCGAAATATTTGTTCTGCCTGGCGTAGTAGGCACCGACCACTTCGGTCTGCTCGCGATAGACCTTGATGCGGTTGCGGATGACATCCTCCGACGCATCGTCGGCACGGCCCGAATCCTTGCCGCGCAGCAGGATGCGGCGCACCAGCTCCTCTTCGGGGACATGCATGTCGACCATGAGCGTCACGCCCAGCCCGTGTCCGCCGAGAATCTTGTCGAACTCCTCGGCCTGAATCGTCGTGCGGGGAAAGCCGTCGAAGATATTGCCCGCCGCATCGCGGTGCTCGGCCACGTAGTTGGCGATCATCCCGATGACGACGGCATCGGGCGCCAGACGGCCCGTCTTGATATACTCCTCCATGCTGCGGCCCAGCTCGGTTCCGCGCGCGATCTCGGCGCGGATCACCTCGCCCGTCGAGACGTGGTTGATTCCGTAATGTTCCCTCAGACGCGACGCCTGCGTCCCCTTGCCGCAGCCCGGCGCACCAAATAATACGATGTTCAGCATAGTTTGTGTTAGTTTTTTCACAACGGCAAAAATAATCTATTTTCCCGAAAACGGCAAAGTTCTTTAAAAATTAGAATATCTCTGCCCCGCCGGACGGTGCGACACGCCGCATCCGGTCTCAACGTACAGCAGCCCCTCTCCACAATGCCTCGGCCAGACGCAGACGGGAAGGAAGCAGACCGGAATCGGGCCGACGGATAAAATCGAGGACTTACATAAAAAATCCCAAAAATCTTGCTTACAACAATTTTTATTATTGTATTTTTATGAAGTCATTTTCTATCAACCTAAATTGAATTTACCATGAAACACAAATGTATTCGGCGATCGGGATGCTGCTGACCGCAGCCGCCGTCACGGGATTTATCGCCAACTCCGCGATCGGCCGAGTCGACGATCTGTTGCAGGCCAATATCGAGGCATTGGCAAATGGTGAAGATGCTATGGATCAGCCAGATTGGACAGTAACATCAATTCCCGGAGGATGGCGTTGCGATCGCGGAGGTTCTCAGACGTGCCCAAAATAAAGAAGTATGCTCGATGAAAAATAGATTTTTTCTATTCTTTCTTCCCTTTTGTTGTTTGATCGGCTGCGACACAGTCGATCAAACAACGGGTACCATTTCAATCCAGTGGAACGCACCCACAAAACTCGCTTGCTCCCAGCTGCGGGTCATTCCTCTCCAAACTGACTCTTCGGCATTGATCGGCGCCTATCCGAGATACATCATACACAGACCGGAAAGCTATTTCGTCGCCGACGACGACAAAATCATATGCTTCGATAAGAATGGGAAAATTCAATCTGTCATCGCAGCTCGCGGACGCGGGCCTCAGGAGGCCTATGACATGAGCCATTTCACCGCAACCGATTCGACGCTGCTGGTCGCCGACCTCGGTCACAAACGTATGCTCGAATTCGACCTCGGCGGCACCTTACGCCATGCATGGCCAACAGAACGATACTTCCACCATTTCGTCTGGTTCTCAGGTGCTATTTTACTGAACAATCAAACAGGAGACCATCATGATGACTGCGTACTGCCCGTATGCGATGTCGAAGGCAAGATCATCCATACCCCTCAGATCCCGATCGTCGGTAAAAAACTCAACTGGCCACCGGCATTCTTCCTCTCGAAAGAGGGTTGTTATTACTTTCCTGCTCTTCAAAACGACATCTACCTGATAGACCGCAATTACAAAACACAAATCGCCTACTCATTCGATTTCGGCGTACACGGGTTAAGTCCGGATATCTGCGAGCAATATGCACAACGTCAGAACCTATTCATAGCCTTTGCCGACTACCTGCGCAAAAACGACAAGATCGCCTTCATTACCTTCGCCAAAACAGACCGATGGCTTCAACTCGGATTCTATCTTGGAGGAGAGAAGCCCTACAACTGGTTCATGAACCGTGAAACGGGCCGGCAGTACCTTGTCCCGATCACGGCCGATGGCACCTCGCCGTGGAACCATCCCGTGATCGGCGCCGAGGATGACCGCTTCATCGTCAAGGTCGAAGCGGCCGATTATCGCCGCTGGCCCGACTGCGCGGTCGAAGGGCTCGCCGAAGACGCCAATCCCGTGCTGCTGCTCTGCGCGCCGCAGGAAGATTGACGGCCCGACAGGGTGACGGGAGAGCTGCGGCGGACGGAACGCGGAGAGCGAAGTTGCGAAACGGCAAAGTTTTCGCTACTTTTGTGCAAAATTCGATCGGAGGCATGGAACAGAACAAACGGACGCAGATCGCCGAATTGGGGGAATTCGGCCTTATCGACAAACTCACCGGCGCATTCGCCCCCCGCAACCGGACGACCCTGCGGGGCGTAGGCGACGACGCGGCCGTGATCGCCGCTTCGCGCAGCGAGGCGACGCTCGTCTCGACCGACCTGCTGATGGAAGGGATCGACTTCGACCTCACCTACTTCCCGCTCAAACATCTGGGCTACAAGACCGTCACCGTCGGCGCAAGCGACATTCTGGCGATGAACGCCCTGCCCGAACAACTGTTGCTGTCGCTCGGCGTGTCGTCGAAATTCTCGGTCGAGGCGTTGCAGGAGTTCTACGAGGGTGTCCGCCTGGCTTGCGAGGAGCTGAACATCGACCTGGCGGGAGGCGATACGACCGCTTCGGTGACGGGGCTGACCGTCAACGTCACGACCATAGGCCGTGCCAGACGCAGTGACATCGTCTACCGCAACGGAGCCAAACCCAACGATCTGATCTGCATCACGGGAAATCTGGGCGCCGCCTATATGGGTCTCCAACTGCTCGAACGCGAGAAGCGCGTCCTGCACGACGTCGAAAATCCCGAACCGCAGTTCGCCGGCCACGAATACCTGCTCGAAAAATACCTGAAACCCCGCGCCCGCCGCGACGTGATCGCCGCGCTGGCCGAAGAGAAACTCCGCCCCACGGCGATGATCGACCTCTCGGACGGGCTGGCCAGCGACCTGATGCAGCTCTGCAAGGCTTCGGACTGCGGCGCGCGCATCTACCTGGAACGGATCCCGATCGCCCGGCAGACGCATCAGTTGGCCGAGGAGATGCACACCGACCCCGTGGTGGCAGCCCTCAACGGAGGGCAGGATCACGAGCTGCTCTTCACCGTGCCGCTCTCCATGCAGGAGCAGGTGATGCGGCTGGGCCTGGTCGACGTGATCGGACATATCACCCAGCCGGGCACGGGGTGCTATCTGGTGACGCCCGACGGCAGCGACATCCACCTCAAAGCCCAGGGATTCAAAGAGGGAATCTGACCGCAGGCCCCTGCGCTCCGTTCAGTCGCAGGAGAACCGCAGATTCAGCCCCCGCGTAAAGAGACCCAGCTCCTCCTGCGAGGCAGGACGGCACGAGGTATATCCCGAGGGCAGCGGCGACCACAGTTCGAAGCCTCGGAGATCGCTCGAACAAACGGCCAGCAGCACTCCGCCCCGCCGGTCGTGCCGCTCGAAAATCCCCCACAATCCGCCCGAAGGAGCGGCCGCCGGAAAAAAGAGGTAGAGTCCGCCGGGTTCGAGCCGCGTAAAATCGTAAATCAACATCACACCTAATATGTTCGTAATGGTAAGCGGATGAATTTCCCCTTTTCCATTCAATATTCCAACCGGAGTGCCAACTTTTGGCAGAAATAAATCGTGCGGTTCGAAAAAATCACTATTTTTGTTCGGACAACACGCATTCCCGCCGCTTCGCAAGTCCGCCTTCCCGACGGCCGCCGCACCGACCGGCAGGAGAGCGCGCAGGAATGCCACCGAAAAGAGACGAACATGAAACAACCTTATATTCCGCAGCCGATCGACGTCAGCCGCATCGAACTGCCCGCCGCGCTGGCACCCCTCACCGAAGCGCTCGCGCGCAACGTCCACGAGGTATGGGCGGCGACCCGCATCGCCCAGGGCTGGCGTTTCGGACCCGAACGCAACGACGCCCGCAAGGAACACCCCTGCCTGATCCCCTACGAGGAGCTGCCCGAAGAGGAACGCACCTACGACCGCCAGACGGCGCTCGAAACGCTGAAACTGATCGAACACCTCGGATTCGAAATCCGCAAACGCTAACCGAAAAACCGCCGCACCATGATCCGACGCCTGTGGAAAACCCTGAAACTCGGCTTCGACCGCTCCTTTTCGGGCGCCAGCTGGAAACAGATCACCTGGCTCTTCGGCATTCTGGCCCTCGTGCTGGGCTTCTCGCTCTGGATCAAAAGCTATTGCACAGCCGAGCTACACGACATGCGCATCCTCGAACTGCTGCTCGATCCCGGTTCGTTCGTGTTGCAGGATGGCGATCCGCTGGGTTATGAACGCCTGCCGCTGCTGGCGCTCACCTTCCTCGGCGCGATCTTCTTCACCGGAGGATTGATCTCGGTCGTCTCGAACATACTCACGGGACGCATCGCCCGTTTCAGACAAGGCGAAATCCGCTACCGCTTCGACGGGCATATCGTCCTGCTGGGAGCCAACGACACGGCCGCAGGACTGATCCGCGAACTGCACGCCGAGCCGGAGAACCGCCGCCGCGACATCGTGCTGCTCACGCAGAGCGATGCGGAGGCTCTGCGCCGGAAGCTGCACGCCGAACTTTCGCCCGCCGAGGAGCGCCGCCTCATCATCCTCCACGGCCAGCGCGACTCGCGCGAAGAATTGGAGAAGATCCACATCCACCGCGCCGACCGCGTCTTCGTGCTGAGCGACGACGGCGAACTGGAACACGACTCGGTAAGCATCAACGCGCTGGTTCAGATTTCGGCGATTCTCGGCGCAGCGCACCGCCGCGATCCGCTGCCCTGCCACCTGTCGTTCGAATACCAAAGTTCGTTCCAGGTCTTCCAACTGGCCGATTTCGAAGAGGCCGAGCGGATGAAGAGCCGCATCCACTTCTCGGCGACCAATTTCCACGAGAACTGGGCGCAGCGCGTGCTGGTGTCGGGCTGCTGCAACTGCAACGGACGGGATATTCTCTATCCGCCGCTCGACCGCGACGGCATCCGGGCGCAAAGCGACCGCTACGTCCACCTGATCGTCGTGGGCATGAGCCGCATGGGCGTGGCGATGGGCGTCACGGCGGCCCACATCGCCCACTACCCCAACTTCGTCACACAGGGGATCCGCACGCGCATCACCTTCATCGACCCCGATGCGGAACGGGAAATGAACTTTCTCAAAGGCCGTTACGAACCGCTTTTCCGGTTGTCGCACCACACGCTGCGCAAATTCGACGCGGCCGGCAGCGAAACGACCAGCGTCCACACCCCGCAGGAGGATTTTCTGGACGTGGAGTGGGAATTCGTCGCAGGAGGCATCGAATCGCCCCACGTGCGCAAACTGCTCAAAGACTGGACGGCCGACGAAAAGGCGCTCCCCACGCTGGCGATCTGCGGCAACTCCGCACCGGAGAACGTCGCCGCCGCACTCTACCTGCCGCAACCGCTCTACGACCGGCAAGTTCCGATCTTCGTCTATCAGAAGGAGACGGCCACCATTCTCGAAATCGCCCGCCGTTCGTCCCGTTACCGAAGCGTATATCCGTTCGGCATGATGTGCGAAAGCTACGACGCCACACTCAAACAGCGCATCCGCAAGGCCAAACGCATCAACTACGTCTACAACCATTTCACCGATGCAAAAAAAGCAGCGAAAAAAGCAGCGGACGAACTCAATGAAAAGTTCGACTTCAAAACTTTCGCAGCCGGATTCAAAATTGCCGATTGGCCAGACGATAAGATCGACCAATACTGGAACGATCAATCGCTGGCGTTCCAATGGTCGAACATCTACGCCGCCAACGCCATCCCCGCCAAACTCCGCTCGCTGGGTATCGATCCCTGCCGTCCGCATCCGCTGGACGGGCAGGAGGTGGAGACGGCGGCCCGTGTGGAACACAACCGCTGGAACGTGGAGCGGCTGCTGATGGGTTACCGTCCGGCCACCACAGCCGAACGGGAGCGGGCGAACGCCGACGACGAATATAACGAAATGTTGAAAAAAAAGTATTTCATCCATATCAATATCGCCCCTTATGGGGAGATTCCCGAAGAAACCAAAGAAAACGACCGCATCCTGACCCGCTTCCTCTACCGCGTGGAACAGTGATCCGTTCCTCCGGTGCAAGCCCCGAAACGTCCGTGCGGCACGTTCCGGGGCTTTTGCGTTCCGACCGCTGCGGCAGCCCCACTCGGACAACGGATCGACGCCGATCCGGTCACGTATCCGGCAATACCGATTATCCGCCATCTCGTCCGTAAGGCCGGATGATAGTCCCGCCGGTTGCGGCCGGAAAAGGCGGCGCCCTCCACCGGAAAAATCGCATACCTATCCGCAATCGTACCTCCGAATCCGATTCCCGACCGACGCTGCCGGCAGGAAACCCGCACACCGTGCGGAGGGAACGTATCCCCTCCCGAGACCTAATACTGTACTGTACCGTTCCGGTCGCCGGCGGTTCGTCGCTGCGCATCGTAAGCGGGGAGGTAAGCGGAAAAAATCGATATTTCAATAAAAATTCAGTACTTTGTATTGCAAAGTATAAATAATCGTATTATATTTGCAACGACAGAGTAATTAAAGTTTTTTAGATACCCCCTCAAAACAGTACCGTTATGAAAGAGACTGTAAACGTCAACATCGCCTCGCAGGCCTTCACGCTCGACGACGACGCCTACGCCGTGCTTCGCCGCTATCTGGACGACATCCGCCGGCGACTGCCGCAGGAGGACAACAACACGATGGAGGATGTCGAAGCGCGTATCGCCGACATTTTCCGTGAACGGCTTTCGTCGCCGATGATGGTCGTGTCGCTCGCGTCGGTACAGTACGCCATGGAACAACTCGGGCAGCCCGACGACTTCGGCGAATGCCCCTCCGACCGCACGGGCGGCTGCACGGGGGAGCGGATCGGAGAGCCGGAGCCCGCTCCGCGCAAACTCTACCGTTCGCGCAGCGACCGCGCCATTGCCGGCATCTGCGGCGGACTGGCCGACTACCTCCGCGTCGATCCGCTGGTGATCCGGCTGCTGACACTCTTCCTGATCCTCTTCGGGGGCCTCTCGATCTGGATCTACATCATTCTCTGGCTGGTCGTTCCCGAAGAGCCGCAAAGCATCAACACCCGTAAATAATCCCAAAACGATAACGCCATGGCAGAAGATAACGTAAAAGCCCAGATGCGGAAAGGCATTCTCGAATACTGCATCCTCGCGATCCTCTCGCGCGGCGACTCCTACGCCCCGCGGATCATCGCCGAGCTGAAAGCGGCCGAGATGATCGTGGTCGAAGGCACGCTCTATCCGATCCTCACCCGCCAGAAAAACGCAGGTCTGCTTACCTACCGCTGGGAAGAATCTCCTCAGGGGCCTCCCCGCAAATATTACACGCTGACCGAGAAAGGCCGCGAAGCACTCCGCACGCTCGATCAAGCATGGATCGAGATGGTACAGCAGATCGACGTGATCCGTCACGGCGGCAAACCGGCCGAAAACCGATAAACCGATCTCCGAACGAAAGAAAAGACGCTCCGGCTTCACGCAGTCGCCGCACTCCGCACGACGGAGGGTGCTGTCTCCGACGGCGGGCGACGGGACATGACTACCGGAGGCGTCGAATCGCTCCGAAATCACACGCGAAGCATCCGAAACCGACACAAACCTATTACACCATGAAAAAGGCACTCCTTCTCCTCGCCGCGGCAGCCGCCTGTGCAATCGCCCTTCCGGCCACCGCTGCACGCAACAAAACCCTCAAAGGCAGCGGCAAAATCGTCACCGAGACCCGCGACGTCGGATCGTTCCACGCCGTCGAAGCGGGCAGCATCGCCCACGTCCTCGTCGGCGACTACCCCGCAGGCCGCGTGACCGTCAAGACCGACGACAACCTCCTCGTCCACGTGCAGACCTCGGTCGCCGAGGGGACGCTCCGCATCGGACTGGCAGACGTCACGGTGCAAAACGCCGAATTGACCGTCTATGTTCCGGCCGCCGGCATCACACGACTCGACGCCAAAGGCATCGCTGCATTTTCGCTCGAAACACCGCTGGCCGGAATTACCGGATTAAAAGCCGGCGGAGCCGCCAAAATCACGGCCGAACACCCGCTGCAAACCAATGACGCCGCGATCGAGACCAGCGGCACGGCACACATCGCCGTCGAGGCGATGACGGGCACCCTCGAACGCATCTCGGCCACCGGTGGTTCCGAAATCGATCTGAAAGGACAACCGGCGGGTGCCGACGCCGCGATCGAGACCAGCGGCACGGCACACATCGCCGTCGAGGCGATGACGGGCACCCTCGAACGCATCTCGGCCACCGGTGGTTCCGAAATCGATCTGAAAGGACAACCGGCGGGTGCCGACGCCGCGATCGAGACCAGCGGCACGGCACACATCGCCGTCGAGGCGATGACGGGCACCCTCGAACGCATCTCGGCCACCGGTG